>OGQW01000565.1_pt1 | contig 26817 bp, 31 predicted proteins | sample 1553301 | NCBI WGS metagenome assembly OGQW01 (sample SAMEA2579974, study PRJEB22360) | human gut metagenome
TCTCACCGTTCTTTGCAAAAAGAGTTTCTTTCTTCTATTTCCGCCAAAAGTGTTCGGCGTCATATTCTCAGCTCCTGTCCTATCCGAAAGCATATTTTGCTCGCGAAATCCGCCGCTTGTTGCTTGCTGTTATTGATACTGAGGACTTCAATATTTCCAAGAATACAAAATGAACATATGCTGAATAAAAAAAGTAAAGTGCCTCTTCCAAAATACACTTTACTTTTTTATTTTATATTCGATTCATCTCGTCTAAGGTAAGGGCAAAACTGCCGGCAAAGTGTTCCAGGAACCAGTCCACTTCTTTCAGGTGCAGATTTTTCAATTTATTTTCCGTTGTGCGGAACGCTTCTTCAAATTCGCTGTTCCCCGCCTGTATTTCTTCGGCGCATTTCAGGTATGCCGACAACGTGTCCGCCGCTTTTGCAAGCGGCCATAAAGGATCGTTTTCCATGTCCAGAATATAGGGGCGGTAGGTGTCTTTCAATTCATCGGGAAGCGTTTCCAAAAGGCGCCTTCTTGCTTTATCTTCTATTTCTTTATATTTGTCATGCAGATCCTCTGTAAAGTATTTCACGGGAGTGGGCATGTCCCCTGTAAAGACTTCTCCCGCATCATGATAAACGGCCAGTATGGCGCAATGCTCCGCATCGCAGGGTTCATGAAAAATTTTTTCACGGATCACTGCAAGTCCGTGGGCAATCATGACGGTCTGCAAGGTATGCTCCGCGTCATTTTCCGGAAAAGAATTCCGCATAAGTCCCCAGCGCTGTATATATTTCATTCTTGCGAGGTACGCAAAAAAAGTGTGCATTATTAGCCTCCATGTGTCTTACAGAACCAGAAATGACGAACGGGGCCGCTGCCCTGTCCGATGGTTTCGTCTTTTGCCGCCTCGATAGCGCCGGTAAGATACGCTTTCGCTTCAGCAACAGCCTCCGGCAGCGTTTTCCCTTCCGCCAGTTTGACCGCAAGCGCTGCGGAAAGCGTGCATCCCGTACCGTGGGTGTTTTTCGTTTTAATCCGCTTTCCTTCATAACGATAAAATTGTTTCCCGTCAAAAAGGATATCTACCGCATCATGAACCCGGTGCCCGCCTTTCACAAGAACCGCGCGGCAGCCGTATTCCATTATTCTTTCCGCCGCGTTTTCCATATCCTTTTCCGTTTTTATTTCCAGTCCTGACAATACTTTCGCTTCGGGAATGTTTGGCGTGATAAGATCCGCTTCAGGAATCAAAATATCTTTATACGTTTCAATGGCTTCTTTTTCCAAAAGAATAGCGCCTGTGGTGGCAACCATGACAGGATCAACGACAATTGCCGGTCCTTTGTGTCCGCGGAGAAATTCCGCCACTGCCGAAACGATGGCAGGGGTGCTGAGCATGCCCGTTTCGACTCCGTCCGGAGGAATATCGCTATATACCGCTTCCAGCTGGGCGGTCACCATCTCCACAGGAGTATTCACCACCATGGAAACACCAGTCGTATTTTGCGCGGTGAGTGTGCAGATGCAGCTCATTCCATAGGCGCCAAGAGCAGCAAAGGTTTTTAAATCCGCCTGTATCCCTGCACCGCCGGAGGAATCTGAACCGGCAACAGTAAGTAGTTTCTTCATCAGTCTTCCTTTTTCAATTTTTTCAAAGCCGGAGTGAAATAGGCAATGAGTTTTCCCTGTTTCCACGCCATATCATAGTCAACAACGGAGATGGACGCCAAATCAGGCTGAATGCCCGCACCTGCCGCTTCAAGAAGGTAGGACTGGAGGAAAGGATGGTGTCCTACTAAGGCCAGCGGTCCTCCGTCCGTCATGAGATGATTCTCAATCCGCCTGAAATCGCCCTGTAAAAGTTCTTCCGTCAGGTGGAGCCCTTCGGCAAAACATTCTTCCGATAAAATCCTCGCCGTCTGGCGGGTACGCATAAAAGGGCTTGCGAAAATGCGGAGCGGCCGGTCTTTCAAAAATCGGGCAAGCATGCGCGATGTGGTCCGCACCTGTTTCTTTCCTTCTTTTGTCAGCCGTCTTTCTCTGTTCGGCACATCTTCTGTCTGGGGAACAGCTTCCCCATGCCGCATAAGAATTAAGTACATCGCTGCCTCCTTATTCCGATTGATTATCTGATTCTTTACCATTCTTATCCATATCAGCAGCGGTAAAGAATCTTTTTTCATTATACTGGTCTTTTTCGTCTTTGCTGGTCGCGTATTTCACAGATAAATTTTTCCCGACGGTTGTAAATATCTGTTCCACAGGCCCGCCATTGGCAAGAACTCTGGAAATAGCAGCACGTCCGTCCTTCACCCTGACAAGTGCCGTAATTTCATTCTTCATGGCTGTTTTTGTTTTTCCATTGTCTTCAGGCACCTGTACCCGTTCGGAAAGTTCCACGACGGACAGTTTCTTCAGCTGCTCCGGCGCCATGTACATGCGGTCTGCCGGAAAATTGAAATATACGGTGCCATCCATGATGCGGAGTGCCCGCGTTTTGATATAACTTCCGCTGGGCTGGGCAGGCTGGGCATGATCAAGGATAAGCGCTCCCTTCTGCCCCTTACGGATCACCAGGTAAATCGTTTCTCCTGTTTCCGGTTCCCGCTCTCCTTCCCACTTCGTTTCTGTTATGGGTACGTTCACCGCTATGTAATTCCTGTCATAAAAGTTCCCATGGAATTCGATCGCCGCCGGCACCTCATATTCCTCTCCGTCAAGAAGGGTGGAACGGTAATCCGCCCTTGTCCATACCAAAAAGGCAAGTTCAAAAACGGCAGTGATCAGGACGAGAAGCAAACTGTACTTTCTATTCACGGCGTTCCCCTCCTTCCTCCGTTTTTCTTTCCGGCCCCGTTTCCGTCAGATCGGACAATAACGCCGATTGATCCGCAGGTGCTGCCGGCTGCCGATCCCGTCGTACAGTCTTCCTTCCCGGTTTCCGCCTTATCTTCTTCACGGCATGGGGAAGGAAAGTCAGGCAGCACACAATGATAGCAGCCGCGCCGATGACGAGGAAAAATATTCCTCTTTGTCCGAAGGAAAGCGCCGCATCAAGGACACGCACAGCACCTGCCGCAGCCAGAAGACATCCGCCGACCCATTTCAGCAGGTTGGAATCGCTCCGGTACCCCCTCCCGATAACTGCCACGGCAAGAAACGCGGTAAAAATAGATACAAAGATGGCAGAAGACACACCGGTTGTTTCAAAAACGGCAAGAGATGCCGCCACAAGCATGACAAAAGGCGTAAGACCTCCGAAAGCAGCCAGCCGGTTCCGTTTGATACCCATCCGGGTAAGCAGGACAGCGTCAATAGCAAGAATAACAAAAAACAAAACCCATAAGATCCAATTTCCTGAAACGCCTTTCCACACGGAACTCCAGGAGCCCTCCAGCAGAACACCGAACACAGCCGCGCCGCCAAAGAGGCGAAGCGCTTCCGCCGCCGCGCCCCAGGAAGAAAGCATACTGCCCGCCATCCAGGTAAGCGCTGCCGCAAGGGCAAAAAACATCGTCTGCCATAAAAGGTTGGACGCCGTCCAGTAAATAAGGAGAAGTACGCAGACTGCCCAAAACCATGAGTAACAGACGACCGCTTTATGACGCCGTTCTCCCAGAAGCCGCACCAGGAGGGGAAGCGCCAAAACAAGAAACACCCATGCCGCCGCTTCCGGCCATCCCCGGTACGGTGATAAACGGTACACAAGAACAGACGACGCCATATAGACCATACCGAGTCCTGCTGTAGGAAACGCCCAGCTCATCAGAAGAAGGAATACGCAGGACACCGCCGCAAGAACAAACCAATCCCCCGACAGCTTGAAAGACTCATTTACCATCCATACGGCACACAAGACCGCCACGCCATGAAAAACACCGGCCGCCTCCCGAATAACATCAGGCACGCGGTGGCGGTAAGAAACGGAAGGAAGAAGAGAAGACAGATCTTTTCCCTTATTTTCCGCCGCGGTATTTTCTTCGATTCCGCTTCCGGCAGAAACCGTTCCCCCTGTTTCCCCGGAAAGCAGCTCTGCTGTGTTTTCAGCTTCTTCTAAGCGGACGCTTTCTGCCGGAATTCGATCCATCACAGGACGATCCTGCCACAAAATCGCCGTAATAATAAGAATGGACAGCACCAAAGGCACAAGAGCCATCATAAACTGCTCATCCTGAGAAAGACCGTTCCATACGCCGGCGCAGATGAAAATCAGACCAGTGAGAAAACATACGGCAGCCAGCACGAAAAGCCCTTCGCCATGAGAATGGCGTTCTTCATTCCTGTATAAAGAAATAAGAGAATCTCCCGCTTCACGGGTAATAATTTCTTCCTTCACCCAACGAGGTATTTCTTTTTTCAGCCATTTAAAGTGAGTCATAACTTAACTCCCGCCTGTCAATAAAAAAGCAGTGATGAAAAGAATTTCGTTTCCACCACCGCCGAGTCTTAAATTATTTTACGATAAGCACGGGGTACTTGCCCCGGCTTACGATATAGCTGGAAACCGATCCCATGAAAATGCCCTTCAGCGGACCGAGTCCCCTGCTTCCCATGACGATGAGGTCGCACCCTTTATCTTCAGCAATACTGAGAATGACCGGTCCGGGCGAACCAATTTCAAAAACCGTTTCATGCGCCACACCTTCAGGAACCATAGCGGCAGCTTCTTTCAAATCGCAGCGGCACTGCGCTTCCAGATCCTCTGAAAGCTTGGAAGTAAGGCAGCCTTCCGCAATGGATACCTGGTCAAAATTGCTCATGGCGGAAACCATATTGCACACGGACACGATGTAAAGCTTCGTACCCTCGCCGGCGGCCGCCAGATCCGCAGCTTGCGCCATCGCCTTTTTCGCGTGGGCAGAACCATCATAAGGAACAAGAATATTCTTATACTTCAACATAGAAATCCCGCCTCTCTTTTCTTTTGAAGGATTTTATTTTTTTCATTATACCATGAATATTCCTGACTGCGTATTTCTTTTTATTCATTTCTCTTATAAAGAAAATACATCAGACTCCGGTTTCCGGTCTGTGCTGTGATAAGGAATAATTTTTCTGAAATGATTTTTCCCGGCAAGCTCCCACATTTCCCTTTCCGTCATATGGTTCGGCCAGAGAACAAGTTCCGCCCTGCCGCTTTCATAATAATCTTTCGCTTTGCCGTAGCCATGGATGCTGCCTGTCATGAGCAGTGAAAGTTCAGGGTGCCGCTCAATGAGTTTCCTGTTCTCTGACCGCGACAACTGGGCATCGGTAAGGAAATAAACCCCATTGTCATGAATCGTTTTTCCATCCCATAAGGAAAACGTTTCATTGGGAAGGGCAAGCACTTCCTGGCGGGCGAAGTATTTTCTCCGTCCCAGACGCAGCCATTCGTCATAAAGTCCGGAAGCCATATGCACGGGAATCTCCATACTTCCTTTATTACGGAAATATGCCGCGATGGAAAGCCCTCTGCCGAAATGCGGCACAGGAAGAAGAAGCGGTTTCCCCCGCCACACCAATTCCAATATTTTATCAAGAACCGACCGGCGCATATCTGCCCCCGTACGATCACCCGGATATGCTGCATCAAGGACGGCCACATCCGCCGTTTTCCCTTCCGCATCATCACAGACATAAAAAGGGTCATCGCTTCGGTAATCCCCCGAAAAGAACAATTTTTTCCCTTCACAGGAAATATCGTACCACACGGAACCGGCACAATGGCCGCTCCGCCCCCAGCGGAAACTGAAATCCCGTTCCAATTCCAGTTCGGGCGCTGTCGAATCAAGAATCATCGTATTCCCCGGCTTCTCTTTCATCTGCCGGTATGTCTGGTTCGTCAGAAGCACGGATCCCGCAAAGCCGAGAGACTCGAAATATCCGATCGCCCCCGTATGGTCCCGGTGCGAATGGGTGATGAAAAGGTATTCTGCTCTTGCAACCTGCTCCGCTGTGAGATCAGGTACCCGGTCCAGTCCGTCCGTCGAAGTTCCCGCATCCACGATAAAAGCGTGGCGCCCTCCTCCAACAAAAAAGCAGCTGCGTCCGAAATCACCGCAGCCGCCTGCAATTGTTATCTGCATATCCATCTCCATTGACGTTATTCTTCAGTTAAGCGCCACGCATGGCTGCACCCAATATACCATATTTCAAAAAAAGCCGCAAAACTATCTTGAGTCTGCCGCGATAAGGGCGCAGATCACACCGGCAATGGCAAAAATGATGTATGCCGCGCGTTCATAATTAAAACCGCCGCTTTCTTCATCAGCATCACTGCGCGTTTCTTCTTCCATCATGGGCGCTTTTATTCTTTCGTGAATTGCCGGCGGAATCAGGCCGCTGTAAAAACGGTTCAGGTACCTGATGTACCCGTTCATTTCTCTGGTAAAAAACCAAAAGGAGGGCGCCGATAAAGATATTTCATTCCGTATGGCGATCGTGGAAAGGCATTCGTCAACAATACATTTCATAACCCGTTCCGGCGTGTCTTCCCTTTCTTCATACCTCCGTGAGATACTGTCAAAAAGTTCGATAGTCTTCCGCATGCCGCGCTCATCATAACGTCTCTGCAGATCAGGCGGCAGAAACTTTCGTTCCGCGCCATGGCCGGGCGCTGTTTCCCGTTCCATAAACAGGGAGAATTCCTTTTCCACTTTTTCAAACCCACGGAATACATCCAAGAGCGGCGCATAGGTTTCTGCATATCCGGCAAGGACATACTTCGCCACATAGATACGGAGCAGGATATAATCCGTAAGGAAAGCGGCCGCCTTCGGTTCCTCCGCCTGGCCCATATCCATACGGTTTACTTCGAGGAATCGGATAAATACGCGGTGGATGCTGTAGCTTCCCTCCGGCTCGGTCGTATAGGAAAAGAAAGCGCGCCGGGCCGCTCAGACACCCATGCTTTCAAGATATTCTTTTCTTTCCACGATCCGCCTCCTCTTTTACCGCGTGCCATCAGCAGCGGATTACCACCGGTTTTCAATTTTTCCGCCGCCGGACCGCCGATTCCTTTCCCCGGTAACCACGCAGGAGAAATTCTTCCGTACAGCGCTTCCCGCTTCAATTCACCAGGGGAGAATGGGGAGGCCTCTCTTCTTTTCTGTATTCATCAGCAAGCGCTTCCAAAAAGGACGCCACATCCCCCTCATGGAAATCAGAAATGCCATAAACGGCACATACCGCGCCGGCAAGCATTTCCTTTGTTTCTTCGTGGGGCAGCGTCGTATTGATTTCCAATTCTACCGTGCTTCCATTGTCTACAGCAGTAATTAAAACAGTCTCTTCTTTATTTTTCATCACACACCTCGCTGACTTCATCGTACAAAAAAAGAGAGTTCCCCGCAAGAAAAATATTTTTCTGCGCCTCTCTTATAAATTCTTTCTTGCCGTATGGTCCCATCCCTTATTTGTGAGTATCTCCGCGTCTTTTCCAAGAAACGCTTTCCCCGCGTACCGATCCCCTGCCAGCTGCCAGCGGAACCATGCCGTCACATAAGCGTCCGCTTCGGCCTGCACATGGCTGTGGTCCGCACGGGAACGCCGTCCCATGACCATCGCTGTCTTTGCCTTTTGAAATATCTTCTCCATATCCGGAAGCGGTGTAATGAGACGATCATCCAGCCTGTCTCCGCTCACCATGAACCACGGCACATTGACCGCAGAAGCGTCATATTTCCAACTGTTCATTTTTAATTTGTCTGCAAATGATTCCGTCACCGCCGAAACAGTGACAACCGTTTTAAAACGTCCGCCGCCTTTTCGGAATAAAATCGTTTTCACCGCGCCGACGCCCCCCTGGGAGTGGCCGCCGATCCCCAGATTTTCCTCATCAATCTTTTGAAAAAACACGCTTTTTCTGTCCGCCGCCAGCTTGTCCATGAGTTCCAGTCCCCATTCCGCCGAGTACCCGAGTCCCGTATTCCTGTCCGTATTGCCCACGACAATAAAGCCCCAGCTGGCAAGATGTTCAAAAATCGGCTCATCAAGATCACAGGTCGAGGTCGTCCCGTTTAAAAGAAATACCATGGGCCATTTCCGGTTTTCCGTTTCCAGCCGTTTCGGATACCACACGCGGTAAGTATAATTTCCGTACTGTTCTTCTTTTCTTGAAACGGTCTTCTTTGCCACTTCGTATATACCGAGATTGCGGTAGCGCTGTTCAATCTTCCCCCGATCCGCCGTCGTTATCCAGTATTCATCAGTAATGGCCTCCGCCGCGTCCGCCGCGGAAAAAGAAAGGAGCCATACCCACACATATAAAATTATCTGCAGTTGTTTTTTTATCTTCTCCATATCCGCATTATACCAAAAATGAATAAACAATTAAATTTTATTCTTTGAAACGAACCACGAACAGGAACCGGCACCCATTACTTCGCCAGGGAAAGAAATTCTTTGCGCAAATCCCCGTCTGTCCTGAACCGTCCGGATGCGGAAATCGTCCTTGTAAGCGTCCCCGGTTTTCTGATTCCCCGTGCCGTCATACAGGAATGCTCCCCTTCCAAAAGAACGATCACATCCCCGGCACCGGTAATCCGTTCCATGACATCCCGTATATCCGCTCCTATCCGTTCCTGGATCTGGAGACGCTTAGAGACGGCATCGGCGATGCGGGCAATTTTCGACAGTCCGATGACGCGCCCTCTGGGAATATATCCCACAGCCGCCTTCATATTGTACATGAGGGCGATATGGTGCTCGCAATGGGAAAAGAGGGAAATATCTTTCACCACCACCATGTCACTTTCAGGAGAAGAAAATGTCTTATCGAAAGCGCGGGCGATTTCTTCATTGGGCACCGCCGCATAGGCCAGCTGCTCGGCCACCATTTCCGCAAAGCGGCGGGGCGTTTCCACAAGCCCTTCTCTTTCGGGATCTTCCCCGACTGCTTCTATAATCAGGCGCGCCGCCTGTTCCAATTTTTTCTGATCCATTTCAGACCCCTCTCCTGTCCGGCTCCCAGATAATTTTATGGAGCTGTACCTGCACGCAGACTTCTGCCAGTTTTTCTTTTCTCACATATTCGACCAATTCACGCGGCTCTATTTTCCCCCACACGGGACTCACATAAAACTTCGGACCGCCCCGGGGAAAATACTTTATAATGATTTCCTTCATATCCTCCAAATCCGTTTTCGAGGAGACGACGAATTTCAGAACATCCTCCTCCGTCAATTCCTTTAAGTTCGGCAGCCGCATGAAAGACTTCATTCCGCTGTCTGTGCATTTGTAATCCATCGTATAAAAAAGATTTTGGGGACGGCGCGCCAAAAGTGGAACTGCGCCGTTCGTTTCTATATTAATTTCATACCCCTCTTCCCCGAGGATGTCGCAGATTTCCTGCAGAGGCTGGAGCAGCGGTTCTCCTCCCGTAAAAGTAATCCGCTTCCAGGGATAGGAACGGATACGGCCTAAGAGTTCCTCTTTCGTAAGGAATTCTTCCGCGTCGGACTCTTTCAAAGCGTATGCCGTATCGCAGTATGTACAGCGGATATTGCAGCCGGCAAACCGGACAAATACCGCCATATACCCTGTCCGTTTTCCCTCTCCATCAATGCTGTCAAATATTTCCGCCACGGGAAACTTATTTTTCATATACCGCTGTATTTCCTTCCGTTTCCTGCACCGCCACGCGGATACAGTGGGGAATGCGGTCGCAAAACCATTTCGCCATATTTTCTGCCGTGGGATTTAATCCTTCCATGATATCGTTAGCGCACCGGTGGTCAAAAAGATTAACGATATCCTTAATCTTCGTGAAATCTACCACCATGCCGTTTTCATCAAGAGTATCATTCTGCACGGTGACAGTCACGATCCAGTTGTGCCCGTGCATTGAAGTGCACTTGCTTTCATAGTTCAGACGCAGGAAGTGCGCTCCGCTGATTTCCATTCTTTTCGTTACTGTAAACATATTATCCTTCCCCTCCGTTCCACGGGTCTTCCACCCCGTTTTCAGCAAACGCTTTCGCCCTGTCTATGCAGGTCCCGCATTCGCCGCAAGGCGTGTCTCCCCCCTCATAACAGCTCCATGTCAGTTCATAGGGTGTCCCCAGTTTCAGCCCTTCCGCCACGACGCCGGTTTTATTTTTATCAGCAAAAGGAAAAACCAGATGCACCTTGCCGTATGTTCCGACAGCAACCGCTTCCCCCATGGCTTTCAGAAACCGGGGCGAGCAGTCGGCATACGCTTCTCCCGCCGCATCATCCCCATGGGCGCCGATATAAATATCCGTCTCTTCCTCTTCATAAATGCCGGCTGCCAGACTTGCCGCTACAGAAATCATGAGGCCGTTCCGAAAAGGAACATACGTAGATACCTTTCCTGCCCCCTTTTCCGCAATTTGCTCACCGTAACTTTTGTGTACAATACTCTCCGTCGAATGGGACAAAAGAGAACAATTGGAATACTGCATGATCTGCGCCAGATCAAATTCATAATGAGGCACATGATAATATGCCGCCACCGCTCTTGCGGCATCTAATTCCTTTTTATGCTTCTGTCCATAAAAAATAGAAGCAGTGCTGACATTCTCTGCTCCCAGTGCATTTACAGCCACGGAGAGACAGGTCGTCGAGTCCACACCGCCGCTGGATAATATAATTGCTTTTTTCATATTTCCTCCCGTTTTTTATAGTTGGTGCTCAGAATGGACAACTGTCGGAACAAATTTCCGTTTCGTTTATTAGTTTCGTTTATTAATAGATCAACTCATTATAGCACAGGACAGAAATAAGACAAACAAATATAGTATAATAAAGCTGTATTATTAAAAGGAGGCATTATGAAGGGCGGAGACGCGGACGAATTTATCGATTATCTCATGGACGGCGGCGCTAGTGTACGCCACAAAGGATATGTCTACCATTTTTCAGGACTTGTGTACCATCCCGGCCAGCAGAGGTGGCGGGTGAGCATAGAAAAATACCGCTGGACAAAAGAACCGTTTGAAGATTTCATGGAGCTCGTCTATCATTACGCATCTGATGAGGAAGAAGACTGTATCAACCACCTCACCGAAGACATCCTTTGGGATGGAAAATCTTTCTACCAGCTGGAAAAAGCTCTCACCTGGATCGACTGGTAAGAACCTCCCCAGTCATCATCCGGCAGCCCCATCGGTGCCTTTTCATCCATGCGGTAAAAAAATCTCTGTGGCGCATATGGCAAATACCGGTCTGGCAAACCCGCCATATCACTACGGGACTGCCCAAAAATTGAATCATGTGCTATAATTGATTTGTCCTTTTCAGGGACTGATTTTCATGGGGACGTAGCTCAGCTGGGAGAGCGTACGGTTCGCATCCGTAAGGTCGAGAGTTCAATCCTCTTCGTCTCCACCATGCCCTTTGGGGCCAGGCAAAACAGAAGCAGGCTTGCCGCAGCAGGTCTGCTTTTTTTATTAATGTATTTCAACTGCACCCGTACGCTGCCGCGGAAACCGCCCCGCAGGAAATACCGTAGCGCAAAATATATTTCGCAGACTATTTTTCCGCTTGACATCTGCCGAAAGAAAATGCTATAGTAGGCACAACTTAATCACAGGCAATGAGAAGAAGAGTAAGCAAAACGAATGTCAAAGAGAGCTTCCGCAAGGTGAAAGGAAGTACAGGAAGTTTGCCGAACATGGTCTTTGAGCCGGATATGCCGAATCATTAAGCAGTCCGGGCGCTCCCGTTACAGAGCTGCGGTATCAGGATTTCCCTCGTACCTACAGAGGTTTGCACGGTGACGTGCAAATGAACTTGGGTGGTAACACGATCTTTCGTCCCTTATTGGACGGAAGATTTTTTATTACAATTTTTTAAGCAAGAACGTCAAAGGAGGAATTTTTCATGAAATTCAAAAAGACAATCATCGCATCCGTCGCCGCATTGGCACTCACAGGTTTTATCACAGGCTGCGGCGATGAGAAAAAAGCGGCGGCTCCCGCTCCGAAAGACAGCAAGGCGGTCACTCTCAAAGTGGGCGTGTCTCCCGTCCCCCACGCTGAAATCCTCGGTGCCGTGAAGGATAAGCTTGCCAAAGAAGGCATCAATGTGGAAATCATCGAATTTACCGATTACGTACAACCGAACCTGGCGCTGAACGATAAAAACCTTGACGCGAACTACTTCCAGCACAAACCGTACCTGGATGAATTCGCCCGGTCAAGAAATCTGAAACTCGTTTCCGCAGGAGCGATCCATCTGGAACCGATGTCCGTCTTCTCCAAAAAGATTAAAGACTTGAAAGATCTTCCTGACGGCGCCCGTGTAGCTATCCCGAACGATCCTACCAACGGCGGCCGCGCGCTCCTCGTGCTCCAGTCTGCGGGGCTCATTAAGCTCCGTGACGGTGCCCCCATCACCGCTACACCGCAGGACATCACAGAAAACAAAAAGAATCTTCAATTCTCTGAACTGGAGGCGCCACAGCTCCCCCGCTCGCTGGAAGACGCTGATATTTCCGTTATCAATATCAATTTTGCCCTGGAAGCAAAACTGAATCCGAAAGATGCCATCTTCACCGAAAGCAGCGATTCCCCATACGCAAACATTGTCGCTGTACGTGAAGGAGATGAAAACCGCCCTGAAATCAAAAAACTGATCGAAGCCCTTACCAGCCAGGAATCCAAAGATTTCATCGAGAAGAAATACAACGGCGCCATCAAAGCCGCCTTCTGATTAAACAAAAAAAGATCTCAAGATAAAGGACCTCTTCTGCCGGACAAACCAAATGCCCGGCAGAAGAGGTCCTTTTCATACCAGAAGAAGGTCCGCATTATACATCGGTCTCCTGATATCTGCCTTTCTGTTATCTTTCATCCCGCATTTTACTTCTGTCATCTGCCGCACGATTCGTAGTTTCCCAGAATTTTAAAATAACTGCACATGGAAGACAGTCCCTCCAGTGTCCGCGTATTTGATGGATCTTTCAGCGAACCCATGACATCGATGTGGAAGAAATACTCAAAAGGTTTCCCTTCGAGCGGACGGGATTCCAGATGGGTCATATTCATACCGCCGTAGAAAAAGTATCCCAGCACATGGTAGAGTGCACCCGGTTCATGCCTGACGGAAATGGCAAGAGTGATCTTATCCGCTTTATCGGATATTTCCATTTTCGGTGCGATGATGAAGAAACGGGTGTAATTGTTTTCATTAAAAAAGATATTTTCTTTCAGTACGGAAAGCCCATACAGCTTCGCCGCCGTCCGGCTTGCTACGGCCGCCTGATTTTTCTTTCCATCCTTTGAAACACGTTCCGCGCTTTGGGATGTGGAAAAATAAGGTTTCAATTTCCAATCCCGATGGTCATTGAAGAAAAGACGGCACTGGGCAAATCCCTGGGGATGGGAGTAGACCGTATCGATATCTTCCATTTCCGCTCCCGGCAGTCCCAGCAGGTGGTGCTCGATTTTTACCAGTTCTTCACCGACGATGGCGCAGCCGCAGCCCCTGATAAGGTCATAGACTTCCGTAATACCCCCGGTGGAAGAGTTTTCAATGGGTACAACGCCGTAATCAATCATTCCTCCCGCAACGGCTTTCGTCACATCTTCAAAGAGGGGGAAATATATTTCTTCCCGCTCCCACTTACCGAAGTGCCGTTCCATGGCCTCATAGGTATAGGAGCCTTTCGCGCCGTAACAGCCGACGCGGATCCGTTTTTCCATAGTTTCTCCTATATCCATTTTCTCAATTTCACAAGCAGACCTTTTTCCTTTTTCTCCTCCGGCGTTGGACGCTCTACAGTGCGGACCACCCGTTCTTCCATTTCTTCCCGCCGCTTCCGCGCTTCTGTCGATTCAAAAGGGACGGGCCGCGTAAAAGCGGGCGGCATACGCAGGCTGGGCGGCGCCATGATTTTCGGCACAGTAAATTTCGGCACCTTTTTCAAGCTGCCGGCTTCCTCACGCCCCCAAGGGACATAATGGTATGCGCCGGCAGAAGGGTCGGGCACGTTCCGTTCCGCGATATACTTCGCCCCATTAAAGGGAACGCCGCGGAGACGTTCCAGCAATTGCGCCGCCATGACCTGCGGGGAGAAATAAGAGAACGGCAGTCTCGGCGCCATGCGCGCAACAGAAGAAAGAAATGCCGCCTTCACTTCCTCCGCCGTCATGTTCTCCCTGTGGCGCACCTCATCTAAAAGAAGGATCATTCCCTTTTGGGTAGGAAATAAGTTTTCATAAGGAATGACGGTATTTCTATTCCCCATCCCCGACATATCCAGGAAGAAGACAAGGAACAGGCAGGAGAGCGCCTTATCCCCCGCTTCCGCACGAAGATGGAAGTTTGCCATGACATAGTACAGGTTGCGCAGCTTCGACCATTCTCCCGCCATGGTATAGATGGAGACCTTCTGCTGAAAAGCGCGCTCCAGTATATCCCTGGCGGAACAGGGATTCCCTTTCAGAGCCAGAGCAGAACGGGACTCGCCGATTTCTCCTTTCGTAAGCCCGTAGTTTTCACGAACATTCAGGACATACGCCATATGGCGTCCCACCTCGGTACGCCCCTTAGGTTCCAGCACATATACTTTCGGTACAGCGTGGTTATAATTTTTTTCAGGAACTTCATGGATTACACGCCGGACAAGTTCTGTATGCGATCCTTCACCGGAGAGGCCGTATCGTTTAAGGAAATCGGAAAGCGCCTTATCGGGAAGCATATTCACCGTTTCCCGGGGAGTGCTTTCGCGGATCCAGCCGTCAGCATAGAGGCGGTCCAGACAGAGATCGGCGTCGCTGCCGTAAGTGGCATACAGATAAGACGGCATCTTTGCATGCACCGGTTTGCCGTCAAAATAATCCAGTATGAGTATCTCACGTACAGAAAGACCCACTCGTCCCGCCTCCTTCTCATCATACTTTATTTTTTAGTATAGCAAAACAAAAGTATGATTAAAAGTCATAAACACAAACCACAGGAAAATTTTTGTCCCTGTACCTAAATTCCGAAAAGCGCTTTTTATCTTATCCCATATCCGGCATCCGGAATTTAATTTCCGTCCTTCGATACTAAACGCCCATGTGCGTCCCCACGGCACTGAAAACAGGAAGCAGGACGGAAAATATGATTGCCGCTGTTACAAGACCTACAAAAAGCAAAAGAGAAGGTTCCAGAATCTTTCTGAATCCTGTCAGTTTCCTTTTCGTTTCCTCTGTCATAAGATGAGCGCTCCGCTCCAGAAAGAGAGGAAGCCGCCCGCTTTCCATTCCTACGTGGATCATGCGGGCAAGGGCGGTATCGCCAAAGGATCTTTCCATGCTTTGGGCAAAATCGCCGCCCCGCTCTATATCCTTTTTTATTTTCAGCAATTCTTCTTTTACGGCGCCGTTATCCGTTATGTCCGCTATATCAGCAAGGGCGTCAGACAAGGTTTTCCCGCTTTTCAAAAGTGCCGACAGAGCAAGCGTCACACGGATAAGGTACAGTCTCCGGATAAAAGGGAAGCGGAAAAGAAACGTGTCTGTACTTCTTTTTCCCCGTTCACTTCGTAACCAGACGACACCGCCGACTGCACCCAAGAGAAGTTCAACAAGAAAATAAACCCCTTTTTCCTGTAAGAACAGGCCCAAAGCAAGCACCGCCCTCGTCACCGCCGGAAGCGGTATATCGAGGGCGTCAAAAAGCGCGGCAAAGGACGGCAGTATGACAGTAAGGATCAATGCAAATACAAGAAAGGAAAAGAAGAGAACAAAAACAGGATAGGAAAGAGCCGACTTCATACCGGCAATAAATTCTTCTTCCTTGCGATAGCACGCGGCGGCCAGGCGGAGCTGTTCCGGAATCGTTCCCGACAGCTCGCCTACCTGCAGAAGGGCCGTAAAAAAAGGCGGAAACGCACGGGATCCCGCAAAACTTTCCGCAATGGAGTGCCCTGCTTCGATGGTCGCCTTGATCTCGCCCAGAAGAATCTTTTCTTTCCCGCTCCGGCCGCCGCCAAGGATGTCCAAAGTTTCGGTTACGGGAATCCCCGCGGAAAGAAGTGATTCCCATTCTTCAGCCAAATCGGCGAGACGGCGTCTTTTGAAAAGGGACACTTTTTTCTTTTCTCCCGTTTTTCTGATGGTCATCGGGTGCAGCCCGCGGCTTTTGAGTTCATCCGCTGCTTCTCTTTTGCCGGCAGCCGCCACTCTTCCTTCCTCTACTTCTCCGCTGTCAGCGTACGCTTTATAAAGGAACTCCATTTTACTCTCCCGCCAAATGCAAAAGTTCTTCTCGTTCTTTTTCTGTCACGCCCTTTACCTTGTATACCGCCTGGCGCAGAGTGCGCATGTCATTCACACCCGTTTCCATATAGGACAGGACCTGTGCTTCTTTTCCTTCGCGGATGAGGTTCGCCACAGCAGGGGTATTTGTCAGAATTTCACGGAGCAGTACAGTTTTAGTTCCCATCCGCCAAAGTCTTTGCGCCGACACGCAGCGGAGGACGGAAGAAATAATCAGGCGCACTTCGTTTTGTTCTTCCGCCGGAAATACATGCACCATGCGGCCGACGGCTTCCAGAGCGCGCCCGTTGTGGAGCGTCCCCAAAACGAGATGCCCTGTTTCTGCCGCGGTAAGCGCCGCCGCTATGGTTTCCCTGTCCCTCATTTCCCCTACGGCAATGACATCAGGATCCTCGCGGAGAGATTCGCGGACACCCTCGGCAAAACTTACCGCGTCACGACCGATTTCTCGCTGACGGACAAGGGATTTCCCCACGGAAAGGACATACTCCACAGGATCTTCCAAGGTCACGATGTGACGCGCTTTTTCCTTGCCGATTCCTTCCAGTGCTCTTGCCATGGTGGTGCTTTTCCCGCTTCCTGTAGGGCCTGAAAAAAGGACAAGGCCGGAGGATAATTTTGCAATCTTCTCAAGCCATTTTTCATCAGGATCTTTTTCCACACGGTCAAGCACGGGCAGCACACGGAGCGCCGCGCAGTCTTTTCCGCCCGCCCGGTACAGATGGATGCGGAACCGATTTTCTCCTATGGAAAAAGAAGTATCGCATGCACCTTTTTCTTCATACACTTTTCGTTTATCCGGTGAAAGGCAGGAATGGAAAAGCATGTCAAAAAAACTTTTCTCCGCTCTTTCTTCCAATTCTTTAAGTCCGCCATATTCACGGACAATAACCCTTCCGCCTTCCGTAAGATGGATATCTGTAGCCTCCGGGTAAAGGGCCAGCCACTGTTCAATATGTTTCATAGTCACTCCCATAAGAGCGCCGCTTCCTCAGGCGGGACGGCGCCGCTTTCCATTAACCGCAAAAGGGATTCCTTCAGGGAATACTGTCCCTGTTTTCTCATACATTCTGAAAACTCTTCGGCTGCCGCGTTTTCATGAAGCAGCCGCCGTTCCTCTTTTCCTATTTCCAGCATTTCAAAAACACCGGTCCGCCCGTCTACACCTTTCCCCCTGCAATGATCACATCCCTTTGCCATGTATGCCCGTCTCCCGATAAACGCTTCAGGAAACAACTTTTCTTCCGTCATTTCTCTTGTAATGACCATTTCCTTCCGGCAGGCGGGACAGAGTTTTTTCACAAGCCTTTGAGAAATGATAAGGGACAGCGACGCGGAGAGCAGATACGGCGGAATGCCCATATCTGTCAGGCGGGCAGGCGCCGATACGGCATCGTTCGTATGAAGCGTAGACAGGACAAGATGCCCGGTAAGAGCGGCATGTACGGCAATTTCCGCCGTTTCCCGATCGCGTATTTCCCCGATCATCACCACATCGGGATCCTGCCGCACAAGAGAACGGAGTCCTCTTTCAAAAGTAAGGCCCGCTTTTTCATTCACTTCCACCTGGGTGATTCCCGGTATGCGGTACTCCACGGGATCTTCCACGGAAATCACGCTGATTTCAGGACGGCACACCAGTTTCAGCGCCGCGTAGAGCGTCGATGTTTTCCCGCTTCCCGTAGGACCGGTAGTGAGAATCATGCCGCTTTTCTTTCCTATTTTTGTGCGGAATATTTTCTTCTGCAAGGGAAGCATCCCGAGTTCATTCTTTTCAATGAAATCCATCTGCCCCGATAAAATCCGTATGACGATCGTTTCCCCGTAAACCGAAGGCATCACGGAAAGACGGAAATCTGTATTTTTTTCATCCCTGATTTCCGAAAAACTTCCGTCCTGGGGAATACGGTTTTCCCCCACGTCCATACCGCCCAGGACTTTGGCCCGCACCGACAGTCCCGCCGCCATATCCAGGGGCAGCCGGTACCTTTCTGTAAGAGTTCCGTCAATGCGGAACCGGACAAGGACAAATTCACGGCACGGTTCCAGATGGACATCGCTCGCCTTTTCCGAAACAGCGGCCTGCAGGATTCTCCGCATGGCAATTTCCGCATTGGCCGCCCGCAGTATTTCCATAATTTCTCCCTTCCGCAGGAAAAGCCCGCGGCCGGTTTCCCACCGCAAGCCTTTCTTTTTACACCTGCATAATGCGCATGATATTCGTAGCAGAAGATTTCCGCCGGTTTATTTCCCCCTGCCTGACCCCTGCCGCGATGACACAAAGGCTGTCCTCCCGAAATTTTTTCCCTTTCAAAACGGCAACGGACCGATAGTGCAGATAATTTTCGTCCTTCGCATGGTTCCTCCCGAGACAGTAGAAGTCCTTCCATTTCTATTGCGTAATTGGAACAAAAAATTTACACTTGTATATAAAGTAAAATATTTTCTGCTTTTCTTTATAGTGTACAAAAAGAGCGGATATAAATAAAGCCTTTTCATTCCTTTGGAAGTTTCTTCATGAACTTTCACGACAAACGCGTCCATACCGCATTTCTTATCCTCACCTCTTTTCTTATTCTCATCAGTTACCGTATCATTTCAAATATTATAGCGCAAAACGCCGAAACGGAACGAATCGGGCAGGGACAGGTGGTCGTGGCAGCCACATCCCCGATTTGAATATGGATAATCGTCTACCGCTGCAAACTCATCGACAGCTCCGATATAATGAGCTGCGTCTTCCATGAAATGCGGAATGCCATAAAATACACAAACACCCCGTGCCGGTTAAGAAATAAATATAGCGCTTATATCCGCTTTACAGCAGTCAAAAGCATTTTCTACCGTTATCCATACTTCCTTTCCGGTCAAGGTTGGGAGTAAGAGGAATCCGTTACATGAAAAAGCAGAAGGAGAATCTCCATGATAAAAATACTGTTCGTCTGCCACGGCAATATCTGCCGCTCCCCGATGGCGGAATTTGTCATGAAAGACCTCGTGGCAAAAGCCGGATTGGAACATTTGATTTCCGTTTCATCCTGCGCGGCGACTTATGAAGAAATCGGAAACGACACCTATCCCCCCGTACGCCGGCTTCTCAACGAAAAGGGGATCCCTTTCACTAAACGGGAAGCACGAATATTTACGTCTGCCGATTACGAAGAAAGTACTTACATCATCGGCATGGACGATGAGAACCGCCGCGATCTTTACCGTCTTACCAAAGGCGACCCGCAGAAAAAAGTGTCCCTCCTTCTCGAATGGACAGGAGAAAATCGGAGTGTCGCCGATCCGTGGTACACTGATGATTACGAAACAGCCTATCGTGATATAAGGAAAGGCTGCGCCGCGATTCTCGAAAGGGTCATGCCATGATTTCCGTTTACCCGGCTTTTTACAAAGACTTCCGATGCAAGGCGGACAGGTGTGTCCACTCGTGCTGTATACAGAACTGGGACATCGACATCGACGAAGCGACGGCAATGAAATATCTCGTCATGACGGGTGAACCGGGTGAAACCATCCGTGCCTCCATGACAGGCACAAAAGGAAACCGCCGTTTCATCATGAAAGACGGCCGCTGCCCTCTTTTGCAGGAAAACGGACTCTGCCGCATCATTGCGGAAACGGGAGAAGAAAATCTTTGCGATATTTGTGCCATGCATCCCCGTTTCTTTGTGGAAAACGGAAATTTTGAACTGGCCGGTGTGGGACTTGCCTGTGAAGAAAGCGTGGAGCTTCTCCTGTCCAATTCCAAGCCTTTGCTTTTCATGGAAGACAGAGGCTTTCCTCTATTCGACTTTCCCACACTGCTTTCCGCTATGGGCTGCAGTCTTCCCGAAGAAGCACTCTCCTATACGCCAACCATCAATGAAACTTACTGCCGGACCATTTTACACGCTCTTTCTCAAACGGAGCCTGTCGATGAAGCATGGACGAAGAGGCTCGCCGCTCTTTCCGGAACTTTCACTTCCACACTGAAAAAGGCAGCCTCATATCTTTCCGAAGCGCCTCTCCCAGAACTGACGGCGGTGTATCAATACATTTTCTACCGCGCCCTGGAAAAAGAACCGTTCTGCGGCATAGACGCCGTCATAACATACGCCCGGCAAAGCACAGACTTCATCTTCATGGAAACTGCCATATTCGGAGATCTCCCTGAAAACATACGGCGCTGGTCGGAACAGATCGAATACGACACGGACAATACGGATATCCTTCTGTCACTCATCACAAAATAATATTTCAGCAAAAAAGCAGATCCCGTTAAAGGACCTGCTTTCGTTTTCCCTTAAAACACCTTTCCTTTTAAGAGAAAAATTCCATAAAGTTTTTTTACTGTATGCTCCTAAACAAAAAGAGGGACTCCACTCCGCTTTTCATAGAGATATCTTAGTATTTCATACTTGTTTTTGCCAATTCTTCCAGAGATGGTTTCAGATAATTTCTTTCCGCGTCACTGGTTACCGCCAGGATTGCTCTGTATCGATTCTCTTTTTTCATGAAGTATCCCCGGATGTAAAGGGGCACGATGAAACCGTTGGCATCGCTTATGACCCGCGCACCCGCCGTGTACGTATGGTCATTTAAACGGGTAATCGGTTCTATGTCCTGCAGACGCACATGGGCAAAGTCTTCGGGGAGTTTCACAAGGGCCGTTTTATTATGCTCGTGTATGGCGTCCACGATGAGTTCATTAATTGCGGGTTCAGCACCCATCAGGTAAAGGTTCGCCATCATAAGCGCCCCTGCAGACACCATATTTTGATCCTTCGCAAAGAAAGGATCCATTCCCTTTTTATTTTCTTCCGTTTCAGGAAAAGAGAAATTCATGACAAAGGCGTCAAAGCTTCCCTCATCAGAAGCGACGAGAAGCTGTCCCGCAGGCAGCGTCCCTTCTTTTTCCGTGATGAAAGTTTTTTCTTTTCCTGCCATTTTTTTCGCAGACGGCGTTATGACGAAAGGCGTATAAACGGCGTTATTTCTTAAAGTGATTTTCTTTATAAGGAAAGGGGCTGTCTGTCTGTAAAGATCTTTCACGACATCTCCCGGACTTCTACGGAAATCGGCAGTCAATTGCCTGTCGGCTGCCGTGCCTGTATCCGTCCCTTTATGGGCAGGTTCTGCAAAAACAGCGGTCATGGATGAAACGGTAATCCCCGCCGCCAAGAGTGCTGTCACGAGTCTTTTCATCGAAGTCCCTCCGCGCCTTTTACTAAAACAGGTTCTATAATCCGGCCTGTGGCCTGATTGGTATAAATGGCAGTGGCTCCAAGTTGCCCTTTATCTGCTGACGCGATGAAAAAGACATAAAAAGGCGCTTCCACCCCGTACTGTTCCACAAAAAGAAACATGCTTCCATAAACAAACTCAGTCTGTCCATCTTTTTTATAGACGAAACGATTGTTACTGTCTTCTTTTTTCATGCTTTCCCGGATAGTTTCAAGATTCAAAGTCCGGTTCTCTCCAAGGATATCAATTTTTTCCGGATGGGCTTTTTCCATGGCCCTGATGATTTCATTCCAGCCGGCGATATCTTTCTTTTCCAATTTTACAGATACAACAGCCGCCTGATGAAAAGCATCCTTCGTCTCCATTTGCAGCTGGGAAAATCTGCCGGCTGCAAAAAGTTTTCCGAGCTGCTCGGCCATCATTTTTTCATGAACTGTATCGCCTTTTCCAAATAGTCCCATCCGCTTGACAGCAGGAAGGATTTCTTTCTCTGCTTTTTCCTGGTTCCACTCTTTCTGCAGTTCTTTTCCCACATATGATTTATCTGCTTCCCGGAGGGTCATCTCATTTCCCAGCGGAAGAATATGTCCGTCCGCCATTTTTAAATCGGATGCCAGAGACAGTCCGCCTGCTGCCAAAGCAAGCGTGAGCGCCATGGCACATATACGTTTTTTCATAAATGCTCCTTTCATGAGCTGTCTTTAATCATTTTCTTTCATTATATCAGACTCCGAAAGCATTCCCCAAAAGCGCTGCACGACAGAAACAGTAAGCGTCATCCGGAGTAATAGATTCTTCACTCGGTGTCATGTTGCCGTTTTCTGGCTTTCTCCCACAGCATTCTTGCCTGCGTTCAGAATGACGATGGGAGGAAAAGGCGTCATAATGAGGGAAACGTTAATCGTCATCCTAAGCGAATGTGAAGGCTCTGTTACCATAGTGAGGAAGACGGTAAGATGTCATTCAGAGCGACAGCGAAGAATCTGATATGAAGGATCTATGCCCTTGATAAGGAAACCGCAGGCACAGCTTGAAAACCTGTACCTGAAAACGATCTTTTTATTCTCCCAACTCGCGGCGGATAAGTTCACTCTTCAATGTCTGCAGCTTGTCGGACAGGTTGATTTCCATCAGATCCGGATTAAGGAGACGTGTATATTCCGGCCAGAGTGTATCCATCTGCTTATCTGCATAGCGGATGATTTCAGGAAGTACGGGCAGCGGAAGGTTCCTGCCGTTTTCTACGACGGGCCTCAGCAGTTCCTCCACCGTATAAGTGCCTGCTTTCAGCTCTTTCCTGCGCCATTTCGCCGATTCCGTGACAAGGGTAAAGTCGCCGCCGTCCGCCGCTTTTTCATCACGGAGGCAGACAAGGTCGGTAATCATTTTTCCTGTATCTTTTTTATAAAAACGATAGACCGTCTTGATACCGGGGTTCGTCATTTTTTCCACGTCGTTGGAAAATTTCATAACGGGAACCTCTTTACCATCCGCTTCTTTCACCGCCATTTTAAAGACGCCCCCCAGAGCGGAAGTACCGTCGGCCGTGATGATTTTCGTACCCACGCCCCACGAGGTGACGGTACATCCCTGCGCTTTGAGGGACTGGATGGTATATTCGTCAAGATCGTTGGAACCGGAAATAATGACATCAGGGAAGCCGGCTTCGGTAAACATACGGGTCGCTTCCTGAGAGAGATAGGCGATATCTCCGCTATCGATGCGGATCCCGTATTTCCCGGGGAGCCGCCCCTCTTCTTTCAGTTCTTTAAACACCTGAATTGCATGGGGCACGCCCATTTCAAGAACATTGTAGGTGTCGGCCAAGAGGATGAGATTGTCATGATACTGGCGGACGTATTCGCGGAAAGCATCTATCTCTTCATCAAAGCTCATGACCCAGCTGTGGGCCATCGTACCGAGGACGGGGATGCCGAACCGTTTTCCCGCTTCCACATTGGATGTGCCGTTGAACCCTCCGATCATGGCGGCCCGTGCGCCCCAGAGTCCGGCAGAATGCCCCTGCGCGCGTCGGAGACCGAACTCCATCAGGGCGTCTTTCGGCGCCACAGTGCGCACACGCCGTGCTTTCGTGGCGATGAGGCTTTCATGGTTCATAATCATGGATAGACCTGTTTCGAGAAGCATGGCTTCTGTCGTAGTGCCATGGAAACGAAGGAGCGGTTCGCCGGGAAAGACTACAGTGCCTTCCGGTACAGCATAAATATCTCCTTTAAAGCGGAAGTCTTTCAGGTAATCAAGAAAGGCGGGATAAAAAATTCGCAGACTTTCCAAGTAATTGATATCTTCTTCATCAAAACGGAAATTTTCTACAAACTGCTGGAGATGCTCAAGCCCCGCCACGATAGTGTAGCCGCCGTTAAAAGGATTCTTTCTGTAAAAACGGTCAAACACGACTTTCCGTTCATGGCGTCCTTTGTTGAAAAGGGCATTTGCCATTGTCAATTGGTATAAATCGGTAATCAAGCCATTCATTTTTATTCCGCCTTTCTTTATATACTTATTCTCGAGACTTATTGTTTTTCATTTCCCTCATCACGGTAACAGATCCTTCACATTCGTTCAGGATGACGATTATCGTTTCCCTCACTATAACAGCAAATCCTTTGCTAATGTTTCGTATGACACCTAATGGAAATCATATGCTTCGGCTTTTAACTCACAGCTAATAGCTAACAGCTAATGGCTGACAGCTGACAGCTCACAGCTGATAGCTTTTATCTTCTTACGGCTCCCCTCATCACGGCAACAGATCCTTCGCTCCCGTTCGTATTTAGACTCCATTATAGCACTTCCCCACCGGCCTTTCAGAAAATGAGAAAAACGCGTCCACATGGAACGCGCTTTCTTTTATAATTCAATTTCTTCCGTTTTTCCGGTAAAATCCGTGATGACCGCGTTTCCCGATGCCAGCCTGAACACGGTATACCTGCCGTCTTTCCGGATCCCGTCCAGGGATTCCTCACAGCTCCTTATCATAGCGTGCCGCGGTTCCTCCCCTTTATCCTCCCGCAGTTTGCAGGATATACAGATAGTCGACTGATCCGGATGGGTGGCGCAGATTTCCGCACGGTCATTCAAAAGAAGCTGCCCGTAAATCTCATCGTCTTTATTGAAAAGGAAATGGATTACACCGCCGCAGACACAGACATTATTCATCGGTCGGAGGCGCGGCCAGATACCGTCCAAAGTAGCCAGATAAAACACACCGCATTGTTTCAGATATTCAGCAATTCTTTCCGCCGCTGCCATACAAATCCCTCCCGTTCTTTATCTCTACATTTATTTTATCATATTCCAAAAGAAATATTTACCTCAATCCTGCTTCCGCTTCTTCTCTGTCCGCTAGGATTTTCACTTCCGTATCCAGATGGGTGAGAATCTCGACGACTTCTTTTCGTGTGTCCGCCGTAGCGTTGATACAGCAGGTTGCCCGCCGGGAATCAATGGTGGTCAGAATGCCGAGATATTCATATCCTTCCATGATACGATTGACGTAGTTCACATCGCCCGGCGCGATTTCTATATAGACTCTGCTATCCACGGGCGCGCCTCCGGAGAATGGTATACGGCGGCAGATCCTGCTCTGTCACCATCGTCAGCTCTTCCAGCGGATGGGGCGCTGCTGCCGCCTCTTCACCGTCTTTATTCATCAGATGTCCGATCGTGACAGGAAATACATCACCTGCCGGAGTAAGACATTCAACGACCTCTCCTGCTTTGAAATAGTTGCGCTGCTGCACTTTCACCGTACCGTTTCCTTTATCCTGCTCCAGAACAAGGCCAATAAAATCATAAGGCTGCTCCGGCTGGGACTTCATATATTCCTGGGCGGAATGGTCGGGGTTCTGGAACGCGAAAGCCGTCGTGTAAGGACGATGGGATACCTTTTCCAGTTCTTCCCGCCATTCCGGACGAACGGAAAATGCCGCTCCCAATTCGTAGTACGAGTCAATCGCTTTCCGGTACGCTGCCACAACCGCCGCCACATAGTAGACGCTCTTCATGCGGCCTTCAATTTTCAGAGAAGAAACGCCCGCTTTGATAAGCTCGGGGATATGGTCGATCATGCAGAGATCTTTGCTGTTGAAAATATATGTGCCGTGCTCATCTTCTTCCACAGGGAAATACTGGCCCGGTCGGGACTCTTCCATCACGGAATACTTAAACCGGCATGCCTGGATGCATTCACCCCGGTTGGACTGGCGTTTCCCGTTTGTAAAATAATTGGATAAAAGACAGCGGCCGCTCCAGGAAATACAGAGCGCCCCATGGCCGAATACTTCCAGTTCGATATCCACCCGTTTTCTGATGTCCGCCATTTCCGAAAGGGATACTTCTCTGGCAAGAACGACGCGGGACGCGCCCATATCTTTCCATCTCCTGACGGTGCGCCAGTTTGCCGCGCTCGCCTGTGTGCTCACATGGACCGGCAAATCAGGCGCTGCTTCACGGGCGATATCAAATACGCCGAGATCGGAAATCAGGACGGCATCCGCATGAATATCCTGTAAATATTTCAGGTATGTGTCAAGTCCTTCCAGATCTTCATTCCGGGGAATGATATTGACCGTGATATACACTTTCTTTCCCATGGAATGGGCATACTCCACAGCCTCTTTCATTTCTTCCCGGGTAAAATTGCCGCCGTACGCACGGAGACCGAAAGCTTTCCCCGCCATGTATACCGCGTCCGCCCCGTAAAGGAGCGCCATTTTCATTTTTTCCATATTTCCCGCCGGCGCGAGAAGTTCCATTCTTTCCACTTGTGTTCCTTTCTTCCCTTATTTCTTTATCTTCCTTGACACCGCAAGACCGTCGCCTTCTTCATGGATAACCGTATCATAATGAGCCTCTACATATTCGAGGTATTCCCGAAGGCGTGTGACAAGCGTCCTGTACTGATGGGTCACGGGTTCCCCGCTTCGCACCAATCCTCGGAAAAGAACATTATCCGCCGCAATAATCGCATTTTCCGATAATTTCGGCTCAATAAGTTTCAAATAGCGGAGGTACTGCCCTTTCGGCCCGTCAAGGTAAACAAAATCATACGGCCCTGCGAGTGCGGGAAGCACTTCTCCCGCATCCCCCAAATGGCACCGGACACGCTGCTCAAATTCTGCCGCCTGCATGACGGATACAGCCCGTTCATTCCGCAGGGCATCTATTTCTATGGTATCAATTTCCGCCAGGGGAAAATGCTCTGCCAGAAGCAAGGCGGAATAGCCGATGGCCGTCCCCACTTCCAGTATCTTCTTCGGGTCGGCTGGCCCCCCGGCCTCCCGCCACCGCCTGCTGACCACCTTCTTCGTGCAGCTGGGCGTGGACGAGGAGGTCGCCGCCGAGGATGCCTGCAAGGCAGAGC
>OGQW01000603.1_pt1 | contig 25909 bp, 18 predicted proteins | sample 1553301 | NCBI WGS metagenome assembly OGQW01 (sample SAMEA2579974, study PRJEB22360) | human gut metagenome
TATATGTGTGTGAAAAACTTATGACGCCTTTGCGCTCTTTCTGACCTCTGTGTAGCCTGCCGGTGACGGGATCTCATAATCGTCTGTGGAGTTTATGGCTCTCATCATGCCTGCGATAAGGTCAGGCTGTGTGATAGTGTAGTCAAATCTGTTTATGATGCCAAAGCCCTTGTTACCGTTGTAGCCGTTGTCCCAGTATACACAAACAACGCCGTTTTTCTTTGCCGCCTTGATAAGATATTCAGCCCAGTAGCGTCTGAACTCATTGTAGTCTGCAAACTTTTCTGTCTTGTCCTGTGCGCCAAATTCGCCGATAACAACAGGATAACCTTGACTTACAAACTTCTCGTTAAGAAGTGCCATTTGGCTGTCAACATAATCCTCCTGACCCCAGTTGTCATAATTCTTTACCGCATATTTGCCCCACTGAGTTTTTGCGGTCTTGTTCTCGTCAATAGTGAAATTGAATGGGTCATAATAGTGAACTGATATCATGATACGCTTGCCGTCAGCCTTGCAGCCGTTGTCGGTCGGTATCTTGAAGTTGTAATCATCTCCTGCTGTATATTCGATATTTGTGTTCCAACCAGGGAGAAGCAGCCAGCGTTTTTCATTGTTCGAGCCTGTTGCTCTTACTGAGTCAACAAATATCTGATTGTATGCGTTGATGTTTTCATAAGCATTGGCGTCAGGCTTGCCGTAATCGTTGTTGAATTCCTCATTCATGGACTCGAAGATAAGGTGCTGGTCATAGTCCTTGAAACGGTCTGCTATCTGAGTCCAAACCTTGCCGTACTTGTCCTTTATCTCGGTCTGCTTGTCATCGCCTTCAGCACAAAGCAACCAACTGTGGTCAACAGTGTAATATCCGTCACCATGCATATTAACTATAGCGAACATATCGTTGTCAACAACATAGTCAACGACCTCCTGAACTCTGTCCAGCCAGTCAGTATCTATCTTGTAGTCAGGACCGTCGCCTATCATGTCAAGATAAGAAACAGGTATTCTTACTGTCTTGAAGCCCTGCGCCTTGACAGTGTCGATAAGCTCTTTGGTTATCTCAGGGTTGCCCCAGCAAGTTTCGCTGGGAAGTCCGCCGCTGGAAGCTTCAAGCTGATTGCCTAAGTTCCAGCCAAGACCCATGGCTTCTGTTATCTGTGTCTGGTCAAGCTCTGTCCACTTCTTTGCTGTGTCTTTTGCCTCGCTGTCGGAGTTTTTTCCGCAGCCTGCCACAGCCGCTGTCATAACTCCTGCCAGCAGCAGAGCGGCAACTCTCGATATGAATTTTCTCATTTTTATATAACCTCTTTTCTTTTTGCGTATGTAAACGATTCATGCTAATGACTATTATAGCACACTGCACAAATTTTTTCAATAGTGAAAAGAAAATTTTATTATGTGGTTGGAAATGAGAAATAAGTGGCTGCATATTGCCTGCTGCGGCGAATATCCATATAAATAAGCATTTGCACTTGATTTTGTAATATTATGTGTTATAATAGTAGATAAACTTATAAGTTTACTTCGGTAAACAAAAGGGGATATTCATATGTCAGCACTTCTTATAAGATTATTTATAAAAGACAGAGATAACGTGAAAGATAAAAACGTCCGTAAAAAATATGGCTACCTGGGCTCATGTACTGGTATAGTCCTTAATATCATGCTTTTCCTCGGTAAGCTTATTGCAGGATTTGTGTCAGGGGCTGTGTCCGTTATGGCGGACGCTTTTAACAACCTTTCTGATGCAGGTTCGTCTATAATGTCGCTGGTTGGATTTAAAATGGCAGCCAAAGCCGCAGACGAAGACCACCCTTTCGGTCATGGCAGAATGGAGTATATCTCAGGTCTTGTCATTTCGTTTATTATAATGATGATGAGCATTGAGCTTGGAAAATCTTCTTTTTCAAAGATCTTTGCCCACGATAAGCTTGCTTTCTCGGTAATGACCTTTGTGATACTTGCCTGCTCTGTGGCTGGGAAGCTTTGGATGTGGTATTTCTATAGAAAGCTTGGAAAAAAGATAAACTCTACCTCGCTTTTCGCCTCTGCCGCTGACAGCCTTTCCGATTGCGCCGCAACAGGAGCTGTTATGCTTGCAATGGTATTCTCTGCGTTCACGGGCATAAACATAGACGGCTATATGGGCGTTCTCGTTGCTCTCTTTATTTTCCGCTCAGGCTTTATGACCTGCAAGGACAGCGTTTCGCCGCTTCTCGGCTCAAAGCCCGATAAGGAGTTCGTTCAGGATATTGTTGATACCGCAATGAGCTTTCCTGAGATAATCGGTATCCATGATCTGCTCATACATGATTATGGCGTAGGGAATACCGTTATCTCCTTTCATGCCGAAGTGCCATGCGAAATGGACTTTATGGCGGCTCATGAGCTTATAGACGATCTTGAGGATAGCATGAAGGAAAAATATCACTGCGCAGTGTCTATACATATGGATCCGGTGGCAGATCATGACGAGCAAACTATCGAAACTAAAAAGATAGTAACAGACGTTGTGAAGTCTATCGACCAATGCCTTAGCATACACGATTTCAGAATGACAAAGGGCGAAAACCGTGAAAATCTTATCTTTGACGTTGTAGTGCCTTTTGATTTCAGACTTTCAGACAGCGAGGTAAAAGCAAAAATATCAAAACGGCTCACAGAATTTGACGGAAGATATAACGCCGTTATAAATGTGGATAAGGGAGATACATTATAATATATAAGGCAACACCGCACAAAGCCCGCCTGACGGCTTTGCACGCCATCTGCTTGCAGATTTTCCGTCATATCACACAAAAATCTGACAAAAAATCTGACTACGCATCTGACGCACAATCTTTGTGCGGTATTGCCTTAAAAAAGGCTTGCTTTTTTTCGCAGGATTGGTTATAATATAGGTATAACGCAAAGCATTTGCGGTGCGTGGTCTATCATGATAGGAGGAGTATAAAATGGCATTCACAGTTACAAAGGATACTATTATAGGCGATATAATGGACGCTGATGAAAATACAGCACCATACTTTATGGAAATGGGTATGCACTGTCTGTTCTGCCCAGCGTCAAGAGGCGAAACTCTTGAAGAGGCTTGTGCTGTTCATGGCGTTCCTGTTGAGGAAATGCTCGAAAAGCTCAACAAGCATTTTGCAGAATAAGCGTTTGGAACTATTTTCGCCGCCCAGCCGCCTTTTCAGGGGGCGAGCGGCGATTTTTTTCTTTGGAGGAAAGCTTTGGATAAAAGACTTGTGACCTGTGCAAAGCTTTGTACAGGAGATTTTGTATGTGACGTGGGGACAGATCACGGCTATCTGCCCTGCTTTATGATAAAGGAAAATATGTGCAAAAAAGCTCTCGCCTGTGATGTTGCACCAATGCCGCTAAAGTCGGCTGAGGAGCATATCAATCGTGAGGGGCTTTCAGACCGCATTGGAACGGTACTTTCAGACGGGCTTGACAATGTTCCCCCGGAGGGCATAACAGACGTTGTTATGGCGGGCATGGGCGGTGAGCTTATTGCAAGGCTTCTGGAAAAATGTCCGTGGGTGAAAAACAGCGTAAACCTCGTTTTACAGCCTATGACAAAATGGGATGTGCTTAGAAAGTGGCTTTATGCCAACGGCTTTGAGGTGAAAAAAGAGCTTGCCTGCACAGAGGGTCAGTTTGCATATTCTGTCATGCAGGCGGTGTATACAGGCAAAACGCCGTCCTATGAATGTGATGACAGATATTTGCAGTTCGGCTTTGTTAAGCCTGAGGGCGAGGGGAAAGAGTATATCGCAAGGCAGGCAAAAAGAATTTTTGTCGCAGGCAGCGGAATGATGAAGTCCGAGGACAAAAAAGAGCTGGGAGAAAGGCTTGTTAAGCTTGCACAGAGCGAGCTTGACAGACTTTGACACACAAAAAGGAGCTGACAAAAATGACGACAGTTTATGATATTTATAGTTTTATAGAGGATTTAGCCCCATACCGCCTGCAGGAGGGCTATGACAACAGCGGTCTTAACGTGGGAGAAATGTCCGCAGAGGTAAGGAGTGTGCTGGTGGCACTGGATTGCACCGCAGAGGTGGCAAGAGAAGCCTGTCAGCGTGACTTTGACCTTGTTCTCACCCACCACCCTGTTATTTTCAGAGGACTAAAGACCCTCGTGCCGAACGACCCTGCTGTGATACTTGCGGCAGGAGGAAAGAACGCTCTTTCCATGCACACAAATTTCGACTCCGCAGAGGGCGGAATGAATGACGTGCTTTGCAAAATGTTGGGTCTAAAACCCGAGAGCGCTTTGCATGAGGAGCATGGCGTTGGCTGTGGATATGTCTGCGAGTGTGACGGCATGAATGTCCGTGAGCTTGCACAGAGAGCAAAGGACGTTCTCGGCTGTAGAGTAGTCCGTTTCAGCGGCGGCGAGCGTGAGATAAGTCGTGTGGGAGTGTGCTCAGGTTCAGGCGGTTCGTTCCTTGCTGATGCAGCAGAAAAAGGCTGTCAGGTGCTTTTGACAGGTGACGTAAAGCATGACGTTTTTATAGACGGCGAGAATATGGGCGTTTCTGTTATAGACGCAGGTCATTTCTATACGGAAAATATCTTCTGCGAGTTTATCGCTGGTGAGCTGAAAAACAAGTTCAGTGATCTGAGAGTAGAGATAGCCGTAAGCAACAGGGATATAGTTGAAGTAATATAAAAAGCAGGTAAGTAAAATGGCATTGGACGGAATTTATCTGAGCTTGCTCAGAAAAGAATTTGACCCTCTTATTGACGGCAGGGTGGATAAGATACACCAGCCTTCACGAGAGGAGCTTATAATGACTATCCGCACTAAAGAGGGTGCGCAGAAGCTTATGTTCAGCACAGGTGCAGGCTCGGCAAGGGTTCATATAACAACGGCGGATATAGAAAATCCGAAAACACCGCCTATGTTCTGTATGCTCATGAGAAAGCATCTTGCAGGGGGCAGACTCACTGCCATTAGGCAGGACGGCTTTGAGCGTATACTTTTCTTTGACTTTGAAGCCACCAACGAAATGGGCGACAGGGTGAATCTCACACTTGCGGCGGAGATAATGGGCAGGCGTTCAAATCTTATCCTCTATCATGAGGACGGCAGGATAATAGACAGCATAAAGCGTGTGGGACAGGAAATGTCATCAGTGAGAATGGTTCTTCCCGGTGCGCAGTATACTTTGCCCCCAAGAGAGCAAAGGCTGAATCTTCTTGACTGCACAAAGGAAGAGCTTTTGGCAAAGATAGCTGAAAATCCCACGGCGGAGCTTTCAAAGGCAATAATGAAAACGCTTGAGGGCATTTCGCCAGTGTTCGCAAGGGAAGCTGTGTTCTTTGCGGCAAGAGGTGCTGAGATAACAGCCGAACAGCTAAGCGGCGACACTGCGGACAGGCTGTGGTTTTATTTCTCGAAAGTCCGTGACAGCATAAATGAGGGCACTAACGTCTACACAGTGCTGAAAACAAAAGAGGGCAATCTGAAAGATTTCTGCTTCTGCGATATCACGCAGTATGGTGCGCTCATGGTGACAAAAAGCTTTGAGTCGCCAAGTGTTCTTCTGGACTATTTCTATGCGGAGAGGGACTCCCTTTCAAGAATAAAGCAGAAAGCCAACGACCTTTTCAAGCTTCTTATAAACACCTCCGAGAGAACTCAAAGGCGTGTGCAAAATCAGCGTGAGGAGCTTAAAGAGTGCAAGGACAGGGAAAAATACCGCATTTACGGTGACCTTATCACTTCAAATCTCCATGCGCTCCAAAAGGGCATGGCATATGCCGAGGTGCAGGACTTTTATGACGAGAACTGCCCTACAGTGAAGATACCACTTGACAAAAGGCTTACGCCAACACAGAACGCTCAGAAGTATTATAAGGAGTACAGAAAGCTCGACACCGCAGAGAAAAAGCTCACTGTGCTTATTGCAGAGGGCGAGCAGGAGGTCAAGTATCTGGATTCTGTTTTCGATTCTCTAACGAGGGCGCAGACGGAGGGAGATATAGCCGAGCTTCGTGAGGAGCTTTTTCAGGAGGGCTATGTAAAGCGCTCAAAGTTCAAGGGCAAGCCTCCAAAGGCTCTGCCGCCTATAAGATACCGTTCTTCTGACGGCTACGAAATAAGGGTAGGCAGGAACAATAAACAGAACGACCGCCTTACCTGCAAGGAAGCAGAGAAAACTGACCTTTGGCTCCACGTCAAAGATATCACAGGAAGCCACGTTATCGTCACCTGCGACGGAGAAATGCCACCTGACAGGACAATAGAGGAAGCGGCAATAATCGCCGCCTGCAACTCAAAGGGAAGAAATTCCTCCAGAGTGGACGTTGACTACACTTTCATAAGAAACGTGAAAAAGCCAAACGGCTCAAAGCCGGGCATGGTTATTTTTACAAACAACTATACTATCACTGTCAAGCCTGACGCGGAGCTGGAGGAGAAACTGAGGGTATAGTCTGAAACTATATCCAACAAAGTTTCAGCCTATGAGTTTATGAAAATGCCACAAAAACGGTGTTGCATCGGACTTATTAGTGGTGTAAAAAGGTTATTGAATAATCCATAGCGATATGGTATAATTATCATGATGTGAATATTAAGAAAGCACAGTTTGAAAAGTTGTTAGCTGAGTAGAGCGTGTCAGGGCAAAAGCCTTGCCGTCAGGGAAGCAGGTCCAAATCCTGCACAACCGCCATTACTGTGTTTGACAGGCTTTTTGTGTGCTGTCATAAGTCAGGTATCTGCTGTGTTTTCGTTGACTATTTCTGTCTTGGGCGATGAAGATGACGGTCTGCTTTATCGCTGTGCAGGCAGTAAAGCGGATAGAATGCTTTTTCGTTTCGGCGGAAAGGCATTTTTTGCTGTGGTCGGGGTGTTCATAAAAAGTGCATTGACGGCGGAACAGTGTGTATCAACGAAAGGACAGAAAAGAATGAAGAAGAAAATTTTGAGAACAGCCAGCTTCGCTCTTGCGACTGCTCTTAGTCTGAGCGTGTGTGTAAGCGCATTTGTTTCAGACGGAACAAACAACAACGTAACAACATCAGTCCTCCCTGACAGTGCGGATAACGCAGTGCTTAACTGGGCAACTAAGGTAGGAAAAAGCTGGAACGATGGTCCGTCGCCTGTGGCTATCGTTGGAGATAATATCGTTTATACATCCGGCGACAAGCTCATGAGAATGAACAAGGAAACGGGCGTTGTGGATTCAGTAGTTGGACAGCGAGCAGGCACAAACAGCTACGCTATCCAGCCTGTTACTTATGCAGACGGCATGATATTCTCAGCCTTTAACGGCGGAATTCAGGCATTTGACGCTGACACCCTCGAGTCGCTGTGGGTATACAAGGACAGCGTGGGTGGTCAGTCTGTAAGCCCTATCTACTATAATGACGGCTGTATCTACACAGGCTTCTGCAACTATGGTTCAGGAAAAAACGATCAGTATGTTTGCATAGACGTTAAGGACGAAGATCCTGACACAACAGATGAAGAGAAGTCACCAAAGTGGATATTCACAAACAAAAGCGGTTTCTATTGGGCAGGCGCATATGCAACTGACGATTTTGTCGTTCTCGGCATGGAAAATGCAAAGGCAAACACTACCGACCCTGCAAGAATAGTTACTCTTGACAAAAACTCAGGAAGCGTTATAGATACTAAGTATACAGTAGGTGGAGGAGTAAGAAGCACTATTTCTTACGATAAGGATACAGACGCTTATTATTTCACATCTAACGGGGGCTATTTCTATAAGGCAACAATAGACGATGAGGGCAATTTCACAAAGCTTGACAGCATTGCACTTGGTGGCGCAAGCACATCAACTCCTACAGTTCTTAACGGAAGAGCTTATGTTGGCGTAAACGGCTCAGGCTGGGGCGACTATAAGGGCAGTGTTATTGCAGTTATCGACCTTGACAGCTTTGAGATAGCATACAAGGCAGAAACAAAGGGCTATCCACAGACCTCAGGTCTTGGCGTTGTGAATGAGAACGGCTATAACTATGTTTACTTCTCAGAGAACGCATCAGCAGGCGCTATCCGCTATGTAAAGGATAAAAAGGGCGTAACAGAAGTTCTTGACGCTCAGATAGTAAACGGAAAGAAAACAGCTCCGTCACTTTTCACACCAACAGGTGCTCAGGCACAGTATGCTATAGCTGACCTTGTTGCAGACGAAAACGGCACTATCTACTTCAAGAACGATTCAGGCTACATAATGGCTGTCGGCTCAGAGGTGGAAAAGCTTGTGACCGAAAATGCTAAGACAGTATGCAAAGAGGGCGAAGCTTATGACGCTTCCGACTTGAAGGTTTACGCAGTTCTCAAAAACGGTGTGAAGAAAGACGTTACAGATTATGTGACTATCGACGATACTGCTCTTACAGCAGACGATGATTTCGTTACTGTTACATACAAGTATGGTATGTACAGAGATAAGACAAACGAGGGTGCTGCAAACACAACCGGCGTTGCCGTTTCACCTGTTGAAACAACTATCAACGTAACAGTTCTTGCTGCAGAGGATTATGACAGCGTAAAGGCTGTTGAGAAGCTTATCAGTGACCTTGGCGAGATAACACTTGACAGCGAGAATGACATCAAGGCAGCAAGAGTCGCTTATGACGCTCTTGGCGACCTTAAGGAATATGTAGGCAATGTTGATGCTCTTACGGCCGCAGAGAAAAAGCTTGAAGAACTCAAGACACCAAGCTCTTCATCAGAAGCAGAAAGCTCTGTAAGCTCATCTGACGTATCTTCCGAAAGCACAGTATCTTCTGCAAACTCTGAGGATACATCTTCTGCCACTTCATCAGCCGCAGAGTCTGTAAGCAGTGCTGACACATCAAAGGCGGCTGACAGCTCATCAAAGACAGCAAATAACGCAGGTGCGGCTAACCCTAACACAGGTGCGACAGCAGGCGTTTGCGTAGCAGGTCTTGCACTTCTTATCAGCGGAGCTCTTACAGTTTCAAGAAAGAGAAAGTAAAAAAATTAAGACAATTAAGATATAAGTTATTTTGCAGGATACTCGCCCTCTATTTTCAGGGGGCGGGCATTTTCTGTGATATGAAAAGTGAGAATATTATGAAAAAGCATACACAAAAAAACAGGCAAATAATAATGCTGTCAGCAGCGGCGTTTTTTATCGCAGCGGCTTTTTTGTGTATGCGTTTTTATAATATAAGCAGTTATAAGACACCTGAAAATCCGTTTTCAGCACTGTCTGAAAGCCTTGCGGAGGAGGACGGACAGGGCGGAGAGGGCTATGAAACAAGCTCTCAGTCAAAGGACGAAAGCTCAGATATGGACAGCTCACAGGCAGATGACAGTGATAACACTGATAGTAGCGACAGCAATACAGATACAACAGAAAGCTCTCCGCAGGCTGACAAAAGCGACGGAAATTCCCCGACAGTAAATGGCGGGAACACGAATGTTACCATAAATGCCCAAGGTGAAAATAAGTCTGACGAGGTAAAGAAAAAGCCTGACAGCAAGACCGAAACTGTCACAAAGAACACCGACACAGAATATTTCACCACCTCTATAAAAGAGGGCGAGCGTGTAAAAAAGCCACTTTATAAGTTCACAATAACACATAAAAACAAGGCTCTCACAGTGCAAAAAGTTCAGGTCACTGTGAACGACAGCGTTGTAAATCAGTTTTCTGGCAGCGTTACCCTTCACGCAGGAAAAAACACTATCCGTGTTGCCTGCACCTATACCGACAAAAGCGGTCAGGTGAAAAGGGCTTATAAGGATTATACAGTTTATTTTGATAAAAAGGAGATAACCTTTGACACCGACCTTGCGGATAAGGATACTGACACAGAAAGCATAACATTTTCAGCCACAGCTTTTTACGGCAGTGATAAAATACCTTTGACAGTAAAAGTCAACGGTGAAAAGCTTTCCAGTGGTGAAACTTTTACCGCACAGCTTTCTGAGGGCGAGAATACTATAACTCTCTCTGCGGAAAAGGACGGCTCAAAGGCTGAAAAAAGCTTTAAGATAAAATACACTCCTGCGGAGTTTTCCATTGATACCGACCTTTATGACCGCACTGTAAATGACGCCGATTTTAGCTTCTATGCGAGAATGAAAGGTCAAAGCGGCAGTGCAAAGCTAAGCGTTATTCTAAACGGCAAAAAGCTTTCGGGCAGAGATAATTATACCTGCACCCTCCAAAGCGGTGATAACCGTATAAGACTTTATGCAAAAGACGGTGACAAAAAAATAGACAGATATTTCACTGTCACCTATGTACCCATTGCTGACGATACCACAAGACCTGAGATAACGTATATAAACGTCACCAACGGACAGACAGTGAAAGGCTCGTGCTTCACCCTCAGATTTAACGCACAGGACTATCAGGGCGGAAGGATATATGCCGACAAGACCGAGGTCTGGCTAAATGGGCTTTCTGTTGAGTGTATCGCACAGGACAGGAACTCAGCCTATTATCTCCAGCTTTCGGGCGGGGCAAATCTTCTTGAAATAAGGGTGTATGACCCCGAGGGCAGATATGCGGATCATGCCTATACCATAAATTCTGTCAGCGCACAAAAGGGCGAGCAGACAGGCGTTATAACAATGAGCTTTGACGCCGATACCATAGGGCTTGGACAGCTTGCCGCAGGCTCAGAGGTGGCAATATACGAGGGGGACACAGGCGTTGACGTTATAGAGCGTTTTCTTCAGCAAAACGGCTTCACAGGTGACTTTACAGGCAAGGGCGATCAGAGATATCTAAGCCGAATACACAAAAGCGGTGCGTTTTCAGGTGGAGCAGTAAACAGCGAGCTTGCGGAGCTTGTAAAAAATGATGGCATTGCAGACAGTGGCACACAGTATGCCGACAGCCTTGGAGAATTTGACTACACCTACGGCTCAGGCTGGGTGTACACTGTAAACGGCAATATGCCTGCATACGGCATGGGCAAGGTGAACTTCACCGACGGCGACACTGTTAGGCTTGCGTTCACAGTTGCCTACGGCAGAGATATAACAGGTTCGCAGGATAGCTATGACAAAACATGGTAGGAGGATATTGTTGAAAACGAGAGGTTTTCTTGGCAGATTAGTGGCGGTGTTTGCAGGGGCAGTAATGCTTCTGACAAATGTTCCTGCGGTGAATGCAGATAACGCAGATAAAAGTGACAGGATAACTGAAAGCGCAGAAAAGGTCTGTCAGTGGCAGCGTGACAAAATGGGCATTTCTCAGGACGAGAGCATTTTTTCGGGGGATTTTCTGCAAAACGCAGGCATAGGAAGCTCCGATTGGCTTGCCATAGGCATTTCACGCTTTGGGTTTGAGGAGGACTATGAGGCTTATCTCACTGCGCTTTCTCAGCGTGTGAAAGCTCTTTCAGATACCGACAACGCTACCGAGTGGCAGAGGTGTGCTATAACAGCCTCCGCAATGGGAGGCGACCCTGCCGACCTTGAGGGCATAGACCTTGTAAAAGGCGGTGTTTACGGCAGAGATGAAAATAATTCCGTAGGCAAACAGGGCCTTAACGGCTGGATATTTGCACTTTTGACCCTTGATACAATGGGCTACAAGACCCCGGAGGGTGCAGAGTTTGACAGAGAGCGTATACTTGACGAGATAGTTTCTTCGCAGAATACCGATGGCGGCTTTTCGCTGTCAAAAGGTGAAAGCGATATCGACATCACCGCAATGGCTTTGCAGGCGATTGCCCCATATTACAATGATTTTTCCCGTGACGATGTTAGAAAAAGCGTTGACAAAGCGGTGGAGTATCTAAGCGGCAAGCAGGACAGCTCAGGAACGTTCGGAAGCGCAGAAGCTGATTCGCAGGTAGTAATAGCACTTTGTTCACTTGGTATCGACCCCGAAGCTGACAGCCGTTTTGTGAAAAGTTCCGACCTTTTGACTGCCCTGCTTTCCTATCAGAACAGCGACGGTGGATTTTCACATGAAAAGGGCGGAGATTCTGACGAGCTTGCCACAGGGCAGGCACTTTGCGCACTTGCGGCACAAAAGCGTTTTGAACTTACGATGCGACGTATTTACGATATGAGAGAGGAGCTTTCAGTTCTACAGCGTGAAAAGCTTGACGGCATAAACGGCAGGCTTTCGGATATCTCAGACGAGGAGAGCGCAGAAAAAGCCTTGAAGCTTTTCAATGACCTTGATTGTGACGAACGCACATATGTGAGATACGGTGCAGAGCTTGAAAATGCGGCAGAAAAATACAGCCTGACCTTGAGCGACAGGGCTTTCACAGTGGAGCTTGCACAGACATACCATGGAAACGGTTGTGTATACAGTATAGAGAAAACGGAAATATATAAGGGCAAGAAAGGCTTTACAAAAAGCGACAGGAACAAGCTTGAAGCACTGAGAAAAAACGGTGTTACTTCGGGGGATTGCACTGCTACGGCTGTGCTTTTAGCCCATGCAAAGGCTGACGAGAGCCTTTCCGACAGGGATAAGATAATATCAGAGCTTGAAGAAATGAACGCCAAAGCGAACGAGCTTTACAGTGAGATATCAGACCTTAACAGTATCATAAGCCGTGAGCTTTATCCTGTTGATAGTGTTGGAAAAGACAAAAAGGAGCTTTTGGAAAAGACCGCAGAGAGGATAAAAAAGCTTCCTGAAAGCGAGCGGAAAAAGGTCACTTCTGCTGACGAGATAATAAAAGAGGCGGAGGATAAAAACGTGATAGTGTATGTGATATCTGCGGCAGCGGTGCTGTGCGCAGTGGGAGTTTTCACAGTGGTAAGAAAGAAGGGTAAAAAATGCGTGAGATAACAGATGAAGTGAAAAAGGTCATAATCGGCAAGGACGAAGTGGTGGATATGGTGTTCGCCGCAATTTTGGCGCAGGGTCATGTGCTTATGGAGGACGTTCCGGGCGTGGGAAAAACTACTCTTGCGGTGGCGTTTTCAAAGGCTTTGGGGCTTGAAACAAAGAGGATACAGTTCACCCCTGATACTGTGGCTTCCGACATCACAGGCTATACGGCTTTTGACAGACAGGCGCAGGGCTTTACTTTTCACAGCGGTGCGGCAATGACGAATATACTTCTTGCAGACGAAATAAACAGAACCTCAGGCAAGACGCAATCTGCCCTTTTGGAGGTCATGGAGGAGCGGGCCTGCACGGTTGACGGCAGAACATATCCTCTGCCTGAGCCTTTTGCAGTGATAGCAACACAAAACCCTACAGGCACAGTTGGCACGGCGGCACTGCCTGTTTCACAGCTTGACAGATTTATGATAAAGCTTTCAATGGGCTATCCTGACAAGGCGGCAATGCGAAGCATAATGTCAGACCGAAGCAGTTCAGACCCACTGGCAGATGTGAAAGCCGTCTGCACCGCTGAAAAGCTTATAGAAATGCAGAAAAAGGCAAAGGCTGTTTTTGTTGACGACAGCGTTTATGACTACATCTCAGACCTTTGCGACGCCACAAGGCATAATGAAAATATTTCTCTGGGCGTATCCCCAAGAGGTGCTTTGGCACTTTGCAGGATAGCAAAGGCGTGGGCGTGCTATAAGGGCAGAGAATATGTCGTTCCCCAGGACGTAAGAGATTTTTTTGTCCATGTTTGCAGCCACAGGATATCACTTTCTGCAAAGGGCAGGCTCTCAGGACTTGCGGCAGAAAGTGTGCTTGACGAGATACTTAAAAGCGTAAAATGCCCTGAGAATGAGGAAAAACGCAGATGAAGAGGCTATGCTTCTGCCTATGCACAGCTTTGGGCATACTGCTTTTTGTGCTGAAAAAACCCATTGGCATATCGGTGCTTGGGTTGTGCGCAGTGCTTTTTGTATTGTCAGTATGTGTAAATATATTCTCGAAGAAAAAGCTGTCAGCAACACTGGTTAGCGACGGCACAGGCTTGAAAAATAAGGACACGAGCCTAAAATTTATCTTCACAGGAACTTGCGGTGAATACAGCAGTAAACTGCGGCTTAAAAATATGCTCACAGGACAGTGCGATGACATAAAGGTGCATTTTATCATCAGCAGAGAGCCTGCTCAGGTGGATATCACTGTAAAAAGCGACACCTGCGGAAAGATAAAAGCAGAGTTTCTGACACTTAGAGCCTTTGACTTTACAGGGCTAACATGGAAAAAGGCGCAGTGCGAAATAAAGGGCAGTGTGAACATAATGCCTGATGCTGCAGAGATAGATGAGAGCGAGGAAGCAAAGCTCAAGGAAGCCCTTGAAAGCGACTTTTTCAGCAATGAAAACGAGGGCTTTGACCACAGCGAGCCTATCGGAATAAGAGAATATCGTCAGGGGGACAGCTATAAATCGGTGCATTGGAAGCTGTCTTTCAGACTTGGTGATATCTACGTCCGTGAATATGGCGAGCCTGTTACTGACAGCCTTTGTATCTACGTTGAAACAGGCGGAAATGTCCCCGCAACGGATTATGACCGCATTGCCGCAAAGGCACTGAGCCTTTCAATGTATCTTTCAGACGGCGGTATAGGGCATTACATGGCGTTTTACAGCTTTTCTCAGCAGAGAAAAGTTTTCGAGCATATCGACAGCGCAGACAGTTTCACTGTCGCTTTGGACAGCCTTCTTTCTTCACAGCCTGAGCAGGGAAAAGAGCGACTGACGGAGTTTTCAGAGCTGTTTGAAAGAAGCGGCATAAGCCGTGTTATCGAGATAAAATAGTAAAAGAGGTGACAATTTTGACAGCAAGTGTTTGCTATGTGGAAAAGCACTTTTCAAAGGGTGTTTATATCATGCAGAGCCTTTTTGCTGCAGTGACAATGCTCCTGCTGTCATTGTCGCTTGGTATGGGCTGGCGAGCCTTTGTCCTGGTAGGTGTGTGCTTATTGACAGCCCTTGCAGGGGTATCAAAAAAGACTTTGCCTATACCATTTTTCACCGCACTATTGTCGGCGGTGATATTCCACAAGAAGTTTTTAACAAGCCTTGCAGGGCTTTTGAACTGCGTCTTGACCGCCCACGGTAAAAGCGCAGGAGTGGTGGAAATGCTTGTGGAAAAAAGCTCAGACCCTTGGTTTGCTCTTTGCGTGGGTGCAGTGATAGTTTCCACAGTGCAGAGCATTTTCAGCCGTCTTGACAGCAGAGTTTTTACAGTGGCAATGCTTGCGCTGTTTTTGTGCGCAGGTATCTTTATTGATATCCCTCTGTACTATGCCACTGCAGAAGTTGCGTTAGGTATCCTTGCATTGACGTTTTCCGGCAGCATAAAAGGCGATTTGAAGCTCTTTGTGCTTATACTTACAGCATTTTGCGCAGTGCTTATAGCCTGCCTGACAGGGCTTTTTGATAAGCTTTCCAACTTTGCCTTTGCCGATCGCTTTAATACGAAAAGTGAGTATGAGATCATAATGGAGCACCCACAGCCATTGTATCTTATGGAGAGCCGTTTTGAGAAAGAAACTAACGGCGTGTGGGGGGAGCTTAGCGGTGAGGAGAAATATGCCTATTCAGATGAGTTCTATTGGCTTGATAAGCTTGATTTCTCACCGGCTTTTCAGACCGCTTTGCTTGACAATGCCATTGATATATCCGACAGCGGCAATGTTACAGTAAACATCAAAAATGGCGGAAAGCCCCTTTATCCCTAGGGTATGACCGCCGCAGAGAACGCTTTTTCCGACCCAAAGATAATAGGCGGAAGCTTTGAGAACACCAAAAGCTATTACAGGCTTGCGGTGTCGGAAGGCTATCTCACAAAGCCTTTTGGCACATTTGATACCCTGCGCACTTCTGAGCCTGCGGATTATCTTGCCGCAGAAAAGGGTTATCGTGACTATGTTTATTCCACCTGCCTTGACATATCAGCCGAGGACAAACAGCTTGCCGCAAACCATTTTGATCTGCAAGGTTCTCAGGGTAAACTGCGGTCTGATATGCTAAGCTTTTTTGTGTCAGACACAGTGCTTGACAGGTCAAAGACCTATGGGGGCGAAAGCTCTTTTGCAGATATGCTTGAGGTAACATGCCGTGGAGGCGAGGAGGATTTTGCTGCCGCTGCTGTGAAGATCTTCCGTGCAAAGGGCGTTCCTGCCAGGCTTTGCAGAGGATATTTTATCACATCAGATATGACCAAAGACCTTACAGATAACTCAGCCCTGACCGTCACTTCAAAACAGCTCCACTATTGGGCGGAGTATTACAAAGACGGCATAGGCTGGCAGCCTTTCGAGGTCTGCCCCGATTATGTTGGCATGATAAAAACTGACGACAACTCTGTAAAAGCAAAGCCCACCAACCAAGGCGGCGAAGCCCTTGCTCCCGAGGACGAGGACAAACCAAGGGAAGAGATCTTTGAGGAGAACAAGACTAAACCTGCGGAGAAAAGTTATGCGGTATATATCGTTATAGGTGCGGTAATACTTATACTCTGCCTTATTGTGGCAATAATAGCTTTGGTAAGAAAAAGAAAGTTTGCCGCTCTGCCTGACAGCAAAAAGGTGGAGAAGCTGTTCTTTGCAGGCAGAAAAAAGCTTTGCGGCAGGGATTTCTCAGACCATACGCCAAGGGAACTTTCCGAGAGCATAAAAAAGACCTTTGGCACTGATATGGCTGAAAGCTTTGCAGAGTGCGAGAAAATATACGAAAAGGCGAGATTTTCAAGGCTCGAGATAACCAAAGAGGAAATGGCAGTGGTTAAAAATTTCTCAGGTCAGGCAAAGAAAGCCAAAAAGCTCAAAGTTCAGGAGGGAGCAGAAAAGTGAAAAAGGATATCGCTCTGCTCATAGTCATAATTTTAGCAGCGGCAGCGGTCATAAAGGGCGTTGATATTCAGTCCGTTGACGAGTATTACAGCCTGCACAGTGACGATACCGCAAATGCCGCTCACACTGTCACTCTGACAGTGGATTGCTCTGATATTTTGGATAATTACGATATGCTTGACAAAAATCTCCGTGACGAGTGCTATGTTCCCTCAGACGGCATTGTTATGCCTGCGGAAAAATATGTCCTCCGTGAGGGCGACACCGCCTTTGATCTGTTGGAAAAAGCTACAAGGTGCGGGAAGATACCCCTTGATTATCAAGGCTCAGAGGATAATATTTACAACACTGTGTATGTCCGTGGCATAAACAATATCTACGAGTTTTCCTGCGGTCCGTCCTCAGGGTGGACCTATACGGTAAATGGCGAAAGCCCCGATAAGGGCTGTTCACAGTATGTCCTCCATGACGGTGACAGCGTGGAGTTTTACTACGTTTGCGACTACACAAAGGAGGCGGTGAAATGAGGATGTCAGCTTTTCACCCTTTGACCGCCCTTGTGTATTTTGCGGCTGTGCTTGCGGTGACAATGTTCTGCTTTTCACCGGCCGTTGGTATATGCTCGGCAGTGGGAGCGTTCCTGTTCTGTGCCATAACTCAAAGCTGTAGACAGACCGCATCAGACCTTGCTTTCTACATCTTTCTTACCGCTGTTTTGACTGTCACAAATCCACTTTTTTCACATAAGGGCGTAACGCCGCTGTTTTTCGTAAACGGCAAGGCTTACACAAAGGAAGCCCTTTTTTATGGCTTGACCGCTGGATCATCCCTCACCGCTGTGATAATGTGGTGCAAAGCTCTTGGAAAGGTGCTTACAAGGGAAAAGCTCCTATACATTTTTGGTCGAAAAACGCCAAAAGCTGCCCTTGTGATAACAATGACAATGGGCCTTATCCCAAAGCTCAAAAGGCTTCACAGACAGCTTTTGGACGCTTTGAATTGCTCTGGTGCGAACATCTCCGACAGCCGTTTTGACCGCCTGAAAAAAGACTGCACAGTGTTCACAGCCCTTTGTGCAGGCACGCTTGAAAGGGGAGCGGACACAGCCGCTTCAATGAAAGCCCGTGGTTATGGTATCCAGAAACGAAGCTTTGCACATTCGTTCAAGTTTAGAGCATGGGACGGCATTTTTGTGGCGGTTTTTGCAGTTATCTTTGCATTGGTGCTGATATTTTCCGCAAGGGGCGAGCTGTCCGCCGCTTTTTACCCTGTGATAAAGCTTGAAAACAGCGTTTTTCCTGTGGGAATGTTCGCATTACTATGCGTTTTCCCGTTTATTCTTGAAGTAAAGGAGAGCATAAAATGGAAATATTGTCTTGCGAAAATGTAGCTTTCAAATATAACGAAAGCACGGATTATGCCATTTCTGACTGCACTTTTTCAGTGAAAAAAGGCGAAAAAATAATGCTCTGCGGTGCTTCGGGAAGCGGAAAATCTACTTTGCTCAGGCTTCTGAAAAGAGAGCTTTCCCCAAGGGGCGAGCTTTCCGGAAACATCACCCTTATGGGCAAGGACAGAAGCGAGCTTTCTGATAGAGAAAGTGCCGAAAAGATAGGCTTTGTAATGCAAAGCCCTGACAGCCAGACGGTGTGCGACAAAGTATCGGCTGAGCTTGCTTTCGGGCTTGAAAGCTTTGGTGTGAAAAGTGGTGAGATACAAAGCCGTGTTGGTGAAATGGCGGCTTTTTTCGGTATCGAGTCGCTCTATGACAGGGATATCTCCACACTTTCGGGCGGTCAGAAACAGCTCGTCGCTCTGTGTTCCGTCATGGCCACAGACCCTGATATCCTGCTTCTTGATGAGCCTACCGCACAGCTCGACCCCGTTGCCGCAAGGGAGCTTCTTGGCATTTTAGACCGCCTTAACAAAGAAATGGGCGTGACTATCATCATTGCCGAGCATGACCCCGAGGAGCTTTTTGACTCCTGCGACAAAATTTTGTATCTTGCAAATGGCAAGACCGAGTTTTTCGGTACGCCTACCTTGACTGCAAAATATTTTGTGAAGAACGCTCTGGAGGGTTTTCTTCCCGAAACCGCCAAGGCGTTCGCAAGGCTTTGCGACGACCTGCCCCTCAATGTAAGACAAGGCAGGGCGAAGTTTGAAAAGCTTGGCGTGACGGATATTCCAAAGCAGGCTGTCACTGATACAGAACGTGTTGAGCCGTATGCCCTTCAGTGCAAAAATCTGTGGCAGAGATATGAAAAAAACTCCCCCGATATCCTCAAAGGCTGTGATCTCAGTATCAGAAAAGGGGAGTGCTATGGGCTTTTAGGCTCAAACGGCGGCGGAAAATCAACGCTCCTGCGTGTGATATGCGGACTTTGCAAGCCTTATATGGGCACTGTTTCACTTTTCGGGAAAAAGCAGAAAGCCTATAAGAACGGCTCGCTTTTCCGTGAAATGCTTGCATTTTTGCCCCAAGAGCCTGTGACAATGTTTGTAAAAGAAAGTGTCCGTGAGGATCTTTTGCAAAGCGGTGACAAAGTCACTGTGGAAAATGTTTCACAGCGCATGGGCATAGAACATCTTCTTGACCGCCACCCTTGGGATCTCAGCGGCGGCGAGATACAGAAATGTGCCTTTGCTAAAATTCTTCTTGCTGACCCGAAAATAATAGTCCTCGACGAGTGTACAAAGGGAATGGACAGCTTTGCCAAAAAGGCTCTTGGTGATATTCTTTTGGATCTAAAAGCCGAGGGCAGGACGATACTTCTCGTGACCCATGACCTTGAATTTGCCGCACAATACTGCGACAGGTGCGGACTTCTTTTTGACGGAAAGATAGTCGCAGAGGATGATGCCGTGGAGTTTTTCTCCCAAAATCGCTTTTACACCACCGCCTCCGCAAGGCTCACAAGGGGCTTTTTCAGTGGTGCAGTGACGTCAACAGCCGTAAGAGAACGGCTCGCAATGGTGAAAAGAGGTCAATATGAGCAGTAAAAAACTTGTGTCAGGGCTTATCTATCTTCTTGTCATACCCCTTGTGTGCTTTGGCGGTATAATGTTTTTCAGAGAACGCTTCTATTCTTTCGTCACCGCAGCACTTGCCATTCTTACCGTGGCAGGCTATTTTCTCCACTTTGAGAAAAAACACTCCGACAGCACACAACTTGTGATAATAGCCGCCATGACCGCATTGTCCGTTTTCGGCAGGATAGTTTTCAGCTTTCTGCCGGGCTTTAAGCCCTGCACCGCTATAGTCATTATCACCGCCCTTTATATGGGAAGAGAATCGGGCTTTATGACAGGCGCAATGACTGCCCTTATCTCAAACTTCTATTTCGGACAAGGTGCGTGGACGCCTTTTCAAATGCTCGTGTGGGGTCTGACCGGATATTTTGCAGGAATGTTGGCTGATAAGCTTATAAAAAGCAAGCCACTCCTTGTGACCTTCGGCATAATCTCAGGAGCGGCGTTCTCTCTTATCATGGACTTGTGGAGCTGTCTGTGGGCTGATAACGCCTTTATTCTCAGCAGATACCTTGCCCTTGTTGGCTCGTCAGCTTTTTTCACCCTTATATACGCAGTTTCCAACGTGTTCTTCCTGCTGGTTTTATCAAAACCCTTTGGCAGGATATTTAAAAGGCTGGATAAAAAATATGGATTAAAAAATTAGACCGACAAAGCTTTGCCCTGTCGGTCTTTTGCTATCCCTGCGGAATGTTCACTGTTACGTCAGGGGACTTTTTGCCCATAAAAAGCTTTGGTATTATGCCTGCCCCAACAGGCACGATAGCCGCCGCTGACGCCGCCACAAGAAACTCTCCGAGGCTCGGAACGGCTGTGAAAAATACCTTTTGCAGAAGAGGGAGCCATATGCCTGCAAACAGCGCTGCCGCTGATATGAATACAGAGAAAAGCAGGAATGGGTTTGAAAGATAAGGCACAGTGAAAAGTGTCTTTTCTTCCGACTTACATTCAAATACATGGATAAGCTGACTAAGCACAAGTGTTATAAGCGCACCTGTTCTTGCAGTACCGAGAGAATGGGTGTTGGTGAGCAGAACAGTGAAGCTTGCAAGGGTGCAGATACCGATAAGAAGCCCTCTTATGACGATATGCCACATAAGTCCGCCGCTGAAAAAGCTGTCGTCCTCTTTTCTAGGGGGCTTTTTCATTACCGAGCTTTCCGCAGGCTCAAGCCCCAGCGCAATTGCAGGCAGGCTGTCTGTAACAAGGTTTACAAGAAGTATCTGCGCTGGAAGCAGTACCATTGGAAGTCCCATTAAAATTCCGCCTAGCATAGTTATGACCTCGCCTATGTTGCAGGAAATAAGGTAGCGCACGAATTTTCTTATGTTCTGATATATGGTCCTGCCCTCCTCAACGGAGTTCACAAGGGTGGCAAAATTATCGTCAAGAAGTATCACGTCAGCCGCCTGCTTTGTGACCTCTGTGCCTGATATTCCCATTGATACACCTATGTCGGCTTCTTTTATAGCAGGTGCGTCGTTTACCCCGTCGCCTGTCATTGCACAAACGTGCCCACGGCTTTTGAATGCCTTTACTATCCTGAGCTTGTGTTCAGGTGTCACCCTTGCGAACACACGGCAGTTTTCTATTACCTCGTCAAGCTGTTTGTCGTCCATTCTGTCAAGCTCGTCGCCGGTCAAAGCGATAGAGCCTGCTTTCATAATGCCGGCTTCTTTTGCAATAGCTTGGGCAGTGAGCTTGTGGTCGCCTGTTATCATAACTGTCTTTATGCCTGCACGCTGACATTCCGCCACCGCCTTTGCGGCTTCAGCCCTGAGAGGGTCTTTCATTGCCATTAGTCCAAGAAAAGCCCATTCCCCGTCCACCTGCTGTGAAAATGCTATCACACGCAGACCTTTTGAAGCGTATTCATCGCACTTGTAAAAAGCCTGTTTTCTCATTGCTCCGCCAAATGTCAAAAGCTCGCCGCTGTCAGAAAAAACGTGGCTGCATTCCTTTATGATAACGTCAAAAGCGCCTTTCCTGAATGCCGTTGTAACCCCCTTTTCGTCAGCGCATATTACCGTCATGGAGCGTGTTTCACTTTCAAATGGTAGCTCGTCAGTTCGTCTGTAACCAAGGGAGCTGACGTTTATACCTGAGTTTGCGCAGGCTATGAGTATAGCTGTTTCTGTGGGGTCGCCCTCTGCACAAAGCTCGCCTTGCCTGCCACCTCTGTCACGCTTTTTTATCTTCTCAGGAGGGCATAGCCTTGCGTTGTTGCAGGCTGCACCGCACAAAAGTATCCTGCCAAGGTCAGGGCTTTCCCATGCTTTAAGAGCCTTTCCCTCAGCGTTCGCACCCTCTTTTGTCACGCCGTAAGCACGGCTTTTCTCGGTGCAGGTGAAAATATCAGTGACGGTCATTTTGTTCATTGTCACAGTGCCTGTCTTGTCAGTGCAGATAACAGTGGCACAGCCGAGCGTTTCCACTGAATGAAGCCTGTGGACAAGTGCTTGACGCTTTAGCATTTTTCTGACTGCAAGGGCAAGCGCTATAGTCACAGTGGCAGGCAAGCCCTCAGGTATTGCGGCAATGGCTATGGTTATTCCTGTCATTGCCATATTGAGAACAGGCTCGCCCCTTAGTACGCCTGCAAGAAAGACTACCACACACACTGCAAGGCAGATGACAGCAAGAGTTCTGCCAAGCTCCCCGAGTTTCTTTTGCAATGGAGTTTCAGGCTCTTTTATCTCATCAAGCATGGTTGAAACCCTGCCCATTTGGCTTTGCTCCCCTGTTGCCACCGCCGTGACCTCGCCAACGCCCTTTGTTACCACCGTTGTATACCATGTAATCCTTGTTCAAAGAGGTAAAATCTATCTCAGATGTACGGCATTTCTTTACCGCAGGCACAGCTTCGCCGGTGAGTGCGGATTCGTCGCATGATAACGCCCTTGATGAGTTTATGTAGCCGTCGCAAGGCACTCTGTCACCTGCTTCGAGAGTAAAAACATCACCTGCCACGACCTCCGATGCAGGAATTTTCACAAGCCTGCCGTCACGATATACCATGGCGGTGGGAGCGGTCATGTTTTCAAGCTTTTCCAGAGTTTTTTCACAGCGGTATTCCTGAATAAATCCCAGCGCAGCGTTAATGATAACTATAAGCACGATAGGCACAGCGTCAGCATATTGCCCAAGTGCCACGGATATCACCACCGACACAAGAAGTATCATCACCATAACGTCATGAAACTGTCCTGCAAAAATTTTCGCCGCAGAGGTCTTTTTCTTTTTGGCAAGGCGGTTCTCTCCGTCCGTACTGAGCCGCTTTTCAGCTTCCGCAGTTGTTAGCCCCTTTCTTGTGGTCTGGTTTTCCGTAAGCTTCTTTTCAAGTATATCCAGCACAATGTATCTTCCTTTCCGATTTTTTGGCTTTTGCCTTTGCTTATATCATATGCGGACAAGTCCGAAAAAAGAACTTTGCACTGTTGCCTGAAAAATCATATTGACTTTTTTAAGAAAATATGTATAATAGTATATAAGCCATGAAAATAAATATTGGTGAAAAAAATAAAGGAGGCAAACTCATGAACGATTATAATAATTTTTCTGAAAGCTATTCAAATCCACGAGTGAAAAAGCTGCGCTCTTTTGCACAGTCCACTTACGGCATGGAGGCGGCAAGCTATAAGGGCATCGCAATGAAGACCTTGTATTTTGTTGCAGTTTTCGCCGCAGGCATGGGAGCATATTTTTACATTCACAACTTCTTCGGCGGCGGTGCGCAGGCTTTTTCCACTGAGTATACTATCTTTGTCGGCGCTCTTATCGCAACCGCAATAGCAGGACTTGTGGCTTCATTCGCTCCGAAAACAACGGCGGTAACAGGCTCTATCTATTCCGCAGGCATGGGATATGCCCTCACCTTTATGTCAATGATATACGCAATGCAGTGGAAAGGCATTATAGTTGAAGCCGTTACCCTGACGCTTCTCACAGTTGCAGTGCTTGCAGTTATCTATTCAAAGGGCGTTCGTGTGGGAAGCAGAATGAAAACCGCTCTTATCACCTGCCTTTGGGTTTCTATCATAGGCGGATTGCTCTTCATGCTTCTTGCATGGCTCGCACCTCATTCAGCTATCTACACTTCAATCGTTGCAATAAACAACGGCCCTATCGGCATACTTTTCGCTGTTATTGGCGTTCTTATCGCCGCAGCGCTTCTTATGTGCGATTTTGAAACTATCCAGATGACAGTTGAACAGGGTCTGCCCGCTCAGTATGAATGGTATGCAAGCTATGGTCTTATCGTAGGCGTTATCTATCTTTATCTTAAAATACTGAACCTTCTTGCAAAGATAGCAAACAACAGAAAATAATTTATAGGCTAGCATATTTTTATCCCTCGTCATATGGCGGGGGATATTTTTATGCACAGCAAAAGAGGACTCCCTGATTTTCGGAAGCCCTCTTTTATGTTGGTATATTTAATTAATTGGTCGGCTTTTTATCAGATATCCCATTTCCAATCTCTGATCTCAGGCATATCAAGACCATACTCAGCAATATACTGCTTGTGTTCAACAAGCTTGTCCTGCATGAGCTGGTGGAGATAGGCGCCTGTGTTTCCGAGCTGTGGAAGTCTCTTGATAACTTCCATAACAAGGTGGAAACGGTCTATCTCGTTCTGAACTCTCATGTCGAATGGAGTTGTGATAGTACCCTCCTCGTTGTAGCCGCATACATAGAGGTTGCGGTTGTGACGGTGATAGAGAAGCTCGTGGATAAGTGTAGGATAGCCGTGGAATGCGAATACGATAGGCTTGTCCTTTGTGAACAGTGCGTCAAAGTCAGCGTCGGAAAGTCCGTGTGGGTGCTTTGACTGTGGCTGAAGCTTGAACAGGTCAACAACGTTGATAAATCTTATCTTTACCTGTGGAAGATTCTTTCTCAGGATAGTTACTGCCGCAAGTGCTTCAAGTGTAGGTGTGTCGCCGCAGCAAGCCAGAACAACGTCAGGCTCCTGACCCTGATCGTTTGAAGCCCATTCCCAGATACCGATACCCTGTGTGCAGTGCTTAACAGCCTGCTCCATTGTGAGCCACTGCTGTCTTGGGTGCTTTGATGTTACCATTACGTTTACATAGTTCTTTGAACGTATGCAGTGGTCAAAGCATGACAGCAGACAGTTTGTGTCCGGTGGGAGATACATTCTTACAACGTCTGCTTTCTTGTTTGCAACGTGATCGAGGAAGCCCGGATCCTGATGTGTAAATCCGTTGTGATCCTGCTGCCATACGTTGGAAGAAAGTATGTAGTTAAGTGAAGCTATCTTCTGTCTCCATGGGAGCTGTGAAGTAACTTTGAGCCACTTAGCGTGCTGTGAGAACATTGAGTCAACTATTCTGATGAAAGCCTCATAGCTTGCGAAGAAACCGTGACGTCCAGTGAGCAGATAGCCCTCCAGCCAACCCTCGCACATATGCTCAGAAAGCATAGAGTCCATAACACGACCGTCAGAGGCAAGGAACTCGTCGTTGTCGAGCTTGTCAGCGTTCCAATCTCTGTTTGTTGCCTCAAAGACCTTGCCAAGTCTGTTTGACATTGTCTCGTCAGGTCCGAAGATACGGAAGTTTCTGCTTTCTTCATTAAGCTTGAATATATCTCTTACAAATCCGCCAAGCTCTATCATATCCTGTGCTTCAACTGCACCAGGAGCAGGCACATCAATGCCGTATTTCCTGAAATCAGGAAGTCTGAGATCTCTCAGAAGAAGTCCGCCGTTTGCGTGTGGGTTTGCACCCATTCTTCTGTCGCCTGTAGGAGCAAGCTCCTCAAGCTCAGGGATAAGTCTGCCCTCTTCTGTGAAAAGCTTCTCAGGGTGATAGCTCTTGAGCCAATCCTCAAGCATTTTCAAATGCTCAGGAGCTTCCATTGTCATTGGTACCTGATGCGCTCTGAATGTACCCTCTATCTGCTTGCCGTCTACAACCTTCGGACCTGTCCAGCCCTTTGGTGAACGGAATATTATCATAGGCCACTTTGGTCTTTCAGTAACACCGTTTTCTCTTGCGTTCTTCTGGATAGCCTTTATTTCCTCGATAACAGTGTCAAGAGTTTCAGCCATGAGCTTGTGCATTGTCATAGGATCGTCGCCCTCGACAAAGTATGGCTTCCACGCGCAGGACTCCGAAAAAGGCCTTAAACGAGGG
>OGQW01000630.1_pt1 | contig 25347 bp, 27 predicted proteins | sample 1553301 | NCBI WGS metagenome assembly OGQW01 (sample SAMEA2579974, study PRJEB22360) | human gut metagenome
CCGGCAGTCTGATGGTGAAGTGGGAATTCTGAGCGTCTGCAAAGGGGAGCGTTCGTTTTTTGTATACGCACCCAGCTTTAAACATCTCTTCAACTGCACACTCTGGAAAGGATAAAAAGGGGAACAAGCATCTATACTATCAAAAATTTCATCTACAACAATTCTCTGGAAGGCTTAATATCGGCTGTGTCTGCTTCAGAAAAGATTCAAAGCGTATGTAAACACCCAAAGGTATGTGCATCATATTTTAGACTACGGATAGTTCGTGTGAGGTTATACGCAGTACACTCCAATACTTCGTAGGGGAACAAATTTATTCTCTTGGAGCAATTTCTACTATGCGGCGCGGTGTCGGCAACGGCGAATCGCGCCGCTTTTTTTCGGCATCCAATCCGAACCGGAATAAGGCCGTCCCGCTGAAAAAATTTCAAAAACCAATAATTCTACCACTCCTCCGCAAAAATCCACCGTGTTACTGCGATTATGTACGCACTTTTGTGTGCTGAACCACCATCGAGAGGATTCATTATGCGGAATCTCACCAGACAACAGCGATAAATCGTGGAGATGCTGGCGAAAGGATTTCCCCTCAAAAATTATCGCAGGGAATCTCTCCATCGAGGTGGCTACGGTATATTGGCATTTGGCAGCAATTCGAAAAGCCTTCGGCGTTCATAGCAACATTGAGCTGTTGCATCACCTCAATGAGGAACCGGAGGCGAGTATATCTACTATTCGACTGACACCGCGCGGCAGGGAAGTTTTTGAACTCGCTATGAGCGGTCTGAGCATCAGAGAAATCAGTAAACGTCTTGGAATCATCTACAGCTGCGTCCTTCGGCACAAGGAAAAAATGCTCTTGCCGAACGAATGTAACTCTATGTTGGAATTGATTGCAAAATATCATGGGACAAATCCAAATCGTCAATTGTGAGGTCCATAACATGGAAATTGAAGGCCGCACCATCATACTTTCCACGCCGGAAGAACTGCTTCCTCTCATTACAAAAGCCGTCCGTACCGCTGAGCAGGGGAAAACGACGGATGCCCCCGACTTGCCGGGCAAAAAACTGCTTGCCCCGAAAGATGTGGAAAGAGAATTCGGCATTCACCAGAAGACACTCGCCTACTGGCATATGGAAGGCGTCGGTCCGGTATATACGAATTTCGGCAGGCGTGTCTTTTATGAGCGCGCCGTATTGGAAGAGTATATTGCATCCGGGCGTGTCCAAACCTCGGAATCAATCAAGTGATGGACTTCTCAGGCCAGCATATCCCCTATAATCGAGAGCTTTTCGCTTTCCTGTCCGGGGAACAGATGGGCATACCGCATGGTCATGGTGATGTTCTTATGACGCATGAGCTTTTGCAGTTCCATGAGCGTCACCTTGCCGGACTGCGCCAACCAGGAGGCAAAGGTATGTCTCATGGTGTGCAGGGTGACGGCGTACAGGCTGTCGCCGTCTTCCGGAGCCAGATTGAGCTTTCTGACGGGGGTCTGGAAACAGGCGGGTATTTTTTCAAACGCCGTCTTCTTGCGAGGCTGTTGGAAGATGGGTTCCGCAGGCTTGCGCGTATACGCCTGGAGCATCCGGATCATATCCTCCGGCACGCGGACGAATACCCGCTTTCCTCCCTTCTGAATGATATAGAGGCCGCAGGCATTGCCGTCCACATCCTGCCCGCGCAGTTTAAAAACTTCCGTGGGACGAAGGCCGGTTCGCAGGGAGAGCAAGGCCATATCGTGCAACTGCGGATGCCGCTTTTCAAGGTCGTCCAGAAGCGCCCTGACTTCCTCTCTGGTCAGGAAACGCAACCTTTCATTGTCAGCCTTTACCATTTTCCAAGTGCCGCCCTTGGTGGACAAGGGGTTGACTCCGCTCCACATGCCTGTGGCGCCGGCACGGTTTATGGCGGAACGCATAAAGCTGAAGATGTTGTTGACGGTCTGCCCGGCCAGCATTTTTCGCGTCGGTGCTTTGGCTTTAGGCTTTTTGGTGGACTTTTTGGGCTTTGTATTCCCAGTAGGCGTTTTCAAAAGCTGCGCCTTGAGGCTGGAAAGCAAATTCGGAGTCAGATCGGCAATAGGCAAAGCGTGGATTTTGGCCTTGAGGTGGGCGCAATACTGGCTGTAGGCCGGTCAACGTACTTCCCTTCGTTCTGCCCCAGGCAAGGTAGGCGTTCACTATCTCCCCGATGGTAAATTTGTCGCGCTCAATGGGATTGATGCCGGTGGCATCAAACTCGGCAAGGAACTTTGCCCGCTCCTTTCTGACCGTGGCCGGGCGGACGCCCTTGCTGTGCCTGCCAACGGTTTTCCAGTGGCCCTTACCTTCATGATCAGCGTACCAGAAGCAGTAGATTTTGTCGTACTCTCCGGTTCGCGGATCGCGCTTGGCGGACTGGCGGAAGAAGACGCCCTCGAACTTGGTCTTTGTGTATTTTCTAGTGAAGGGCAGGACGGCCTGGAAATCCCGGCTTCTCGTGCTCCTTCCATATTCCATATGGAATAAAAAACAGGCACGGCATCCTCAAGGACGGCGTGCCTGTTTACGCATTGCTTTAGACCGTATCGCCACGCCGGGCGTGGTACTCCGCTTTTTCCTGATACATACGTTTATCCGCCTGCCTCACCATATCCATGATGAGCATGTCCCCCTCGGCCCACACCTGCCCAAGCGACAGGGATTCGGGATACGCTTTATTGGCCTCCCGTTGGAGCGCGGCGATCTTCGCATAAAAGACCCGCTCCGGAATGTTCGGGCAGAGGAAGACAAATTCGTCTCCGCCAATACGGAAAAGATCGTCTCCCCTGAAATAGCGGCTGAATATCCGGCTGATGTCCCGGATGTATTTGTCGCCGGAGTCGTGCCCTTGCTGATCGTTGATGCGCTTTAACCCATTGAGATCCACAAAAACGACGCCGAGCGAATCCGGGGGATTCTTTTCGAGCTTCTGCAATACGGAAATATAGCTGTTTCTGTTGTGCAGCCCCGTCAAGTCGTCGCAGTAGCTCATCCGCTTGAGCTCGCTCTGCATATTACGCTTCCGTTGCTCATTCGTGACGAAATAGGCCAGAGAATGCAGCAGGGAATGATCATCCCGATTGGCTTTCGGGTTATCCACGCCGATGAACCCGGAAATGACGTCGTTCAGGACGAGAGGGACGACGATGAGGCTCTCGATACCTTGCGGCTTGAGTACGCTGTACATATCCAAATCGCTGTCCCGGATTGACTCAAGATTGTCGATGACCACATCCTCACGCCGCTCGAACATCTTCTGCCAACAGCTCATGTAGCTGATTGGCACGTTTTGAAGGACTTCTTTCTGAGGGAAAATACCTTCTGAACACCATTCATAGGTGTTGTTGGCGATGAGCCCGCCGTTTTTCAGAACGCTGTACTCGAAGATATAGGCACGATCGGCCTGATGCATCATTCCGAGGTTCTCCAGGACCATGTCCACGGCTTGCGGAAAATTTTCTTCCCTGTTCAGGATGCGGATGCATTCCAGCAAGGTACTCTCAATATCAAGCTTGCGCTGCACAGCTTGGCTGATATTTTCCTTTTCCGTAATGTCGACGGCGAATTCCAGCCGGGCAAGACGGCCATTCCAGCGGATCAGCTTGTCTCTGAGCAGATAATGGCGGTGCGAAATGGGATTCGTGAGCTCCCAAGTGTAGAACGTTTCGCAGTTGAGAAACTGATTCGTACAAAACGGACAAGGCGCGTCAATGCCTTGCAGGACTTCATAGCACTTCCTGCCTTTTCCGATGTCCGTAAGCCCGAATACCTTTTTTCCAAACTCGTTCAGATACAGGATTTCATACGTGGCGATATCGCTTACATAAACGATTTCATCCACTTCCTCCATAATAATCTGCAACAGGCTCTCCGGGCAGTCTTCGTGCTCACCGGAAACATATTGTGCTTTGGAAAAAGATGTTGTCATAATGCGAACCCATTCACATTTTGGATGACGACCATTTTCAAAATCGCCCAGCCACGCACATCCTGAACCAGCAGGCCAAGGCTAAATGGCGGATCACTATACGCGTTTTCCTTCCCATTTTTCCAATAATGAGAGCCAAAAACGTTTTTGGAGCCACATTATCGACTAAAGTATCTCATTTTACGCTAGAAACAGCGTGTTATCAAGATGTCGGACGATCAGGATCCAAAAGGCATCAGCCGTCCTCAAGCGCGGCGCCCTCGCCTCTTCCCCAAATGGCGTCTCAGTATCAGAGGACGCTGGGCACCCACGGCTCCCCTTTGTGGACAGTGCCCCCCACCCTGCCAAGAAAGCCGCCCGGCTTTATTGCATCCCCGGCCTTCTCGGGCTATCACACCGACCATGAACACGCTGCAACTCCGGAATTCCTTTCTGCTGCTTCTCACCGCCGTCATCTGGGGAGTGGCCTTCGTCGCCCAGAGCGTAGGCATGGATTATGTGGGCCCCTACACGTTTACCTGCGTGCGCTCCTTTATCGGCGGCCTGTTCCTCATTCCCTGCATCGCGCTGCTCAACAGGCTGAACCCCGTCTCCCCCGGCGGCATCAGGCCTTCGAACGCGAAATCGAAGGGCCAGCTCTGGATCGGCGGCGTGTGCTGCGGTGTGATGCTCTGCTTCGCAAGCTGTTTTCAGCAGATCGGCATCATGTACACGTCCGTGGGCAAGGCGGGGTTCATTACGAGCCTTTATATCGTCATCGTGCCGTTTTTTGCCTACTTTGTGGGGCAGCCCCTTCGTCGGACTGCTATCATCGGGAGCCTCCTTGCCATGATCGGTATGTATTTTCTTGCGTATCCTACGGATGGAGCTTCTTTTAACCGCGGTGATATCTTGATTGCCATTTGTTCCGTCGTCTGGTCTATCTATATCCTGCTTGTGGACCGCTGGGCTGTTCATTATGCAGGGTTTACCCTCGTTGCCGTGGAATTCTTTTTTGCCAGCATCTACAACCTTGTCTTAAGTCAGCTTGCTGGCGAAGTCATTACCCTGAATCATATTGAGGCAGCCCTTTGGCCAATCTTGTACTGCGGCTTTTTGGGCGGCGGCCTTGCTTATTCCTTCCAGTTTATCGGGCAGCGCGGCGTGGGACCGACCGAAGCGTCACTGCTTTTAAGTTCGGAAACTGTCTTCAGCGTCATCGGCGGCTGGCTAATCTTGGGGGAAATCCTGTCCGGAAGGGAATTGGTGGGTTGCTTGTTTATGCTGATGGGAATCATTAGCAGTCAGATTAAAATTAAATAGAACTCGGAACAAAAATTGCTCTGATTCGATGCAGTTACGTGTCATCATTGGATTTTAAATGATTGATCTTATGCCAATGATGGCATGTCCCGTCGTAACATGATACGTACCATAATCTTATGTTAAAGTCGCCCGAAATATGCCTCCGTCCGTCCCTTTTGAGGCAGCCAAAAAATTGGGCTGATTTGATGAAGTACGTGAGTCCATTGCTTTGAGAAAAATTAATCTGAAGCAACGGACTCATGGCATATCGTACAACGGAACGTTTCACGGTAGGGGATAGCTATTGCCTGGGCGCTTCCTTTCCTAACTATGTGCCGTTACCTCCAGTGCCTAGCTTATCAAAGCGGAATCTTTTTGCAATCTTCGTGCTATATGGGCCTATCTACGATGTTGCTGGCGACCTCCATTTCCTCAACGTACCGGCCTCTGGCCGCGAGGAAACTCACGCGTTGCCGCTTCGGAGAACCTTCGCGCAACAGCTCTTGCGTCGCTGCGCTAGCGGATTGCTGGCGTCTCAGGTTTGACTCGTCGCGGAGACCGCGGGCTCCTCGTACCTGGATCCATCTGAACCGAATTTACAAAAAGCAATTGGAAGAAAAGAATGGAACGGGCGGGCCAAATCGCTCTACGGGAGGGGGCCGAATTGATTTTTCAATCACACGGTCCTGTAGCCGAATCGCTTCTACAGCGTCTTGCGATTTGCGGCTTTGGCCCATTGAAAAATGATCCTCGCTAACCGCTCGTGATGAGACGTCGGGCAAAAATCGCCTTCCTCATCCATTCCCTACTCCTGCAAGCAAGCCTTTTCGGTGGATACCCCTGCCTTGGTAAGGCGGAAAGACCAGAAATCAAAACGATTGTAAAGCTTAAGACCATGAAACAAGTCCTAAACCGAATTTAGATACAGGTTCGGTTTAGGACTCTTCGTTTATATTTTTGTTCTTCAGAAATTGATTTTTATACAGAAATCACGACCGAATCTGGAACAACCCGCGTTCGTGTTTTCCCTCTGAGCTCGACTCGTGCAGTCGATCCGCCTTTGCCAAGGTGGGGGACCCAAACCGGGACATTTCTACAAGCTGGCATCATCAACATTTCTCGGTTTTGGTGATGGATGAGGACGCACAGTGACGTTTCCCAGCGAACGATAGTGAGGACCATTCGCCCGAGTCCCAAGCTCGCTTTGGATCGCCAGTGGAAGAGCGCAGGGACATGTTTCCGAACGAATTTAATTCGGCGCCCAGTCCCGTAGGGACACGGTTTGGCATTGGCCTCGCGATTTTTTAGCATTACAGCATCAAAGCCCCCAGCGGCCTCTAGTCCTCTTCAGAACGACAGCAAAAGCCGCAGGCTCGAGACCGCCTTTCAGGGATTAGGCCCTGAAAGGTCAACTTGGCAGTCTAAATAGTCTTTTAGTCAGCCCGATTTTTGGGCTGATTTTCTCTCTCCAGCAGCCACTTCTTCCTTTCTATTCCTCCCGCATATCCTGTCAGCGAGCCATCCTTTCCAATCACTCGGTGGCAAGGGATGATGATGGAAATGGGATTCCGTCCAACGGCGTTTCCCACGGCTTGGGCGGAGAAGTGGGGTTTCCCATCTTCTTTTGCAATTTCTGCTGCAATGGCGCCGTAGGTCGTAACGTTACCATAAGGGATGGCAAGGAGCTTTTGCCATACCCTTTTTTGGAAGGCTGTTCCTTTCGGTGCCAAGGGGAGCATTCCTGGATCTGGCTGTTTACCCTTAAAGTAGCACATTAGATAGGTCTTAACGGTTTTCCAAAGGGGCAGCGATTCCAAGGATTCAAAGGAGCCCTCTTCCATGGTTCCGTCATAGCGCTGGCCCACAAAATAAAGGGCCGTCACATTTTCCCCGTCACTTTGGACGGAAATATCTCCCAAGGGGGAGTCGTATATGGCTTGATAGATCATCGTTCTTCCTTTCTTTTCCTTAGCGCAATAGGCTCACGGTCGCATAACTTCTGAAAGGCCGCCACGCTTCGGCAAGGGTCAGGCGCTCTTTTGGCGTTGTTCCCGGCAGAGCATGCTTGATACCGGCATCGGTCTCAAGAAAAATATCCGGGTCTTTGAGGACACGCATGGCTATATAGTCACTTGTCCAACGGCCAATGCCTTTCAGCGCTAGGAGTGCTTTTTTTGTTTCCTCTCGGCTTCTGGTACCGTCAAGGCGCAGGGAGCCGTCCATAAGGGCCTGCGCGAGGGCCCTTATGGACGCGGATTTCGAGGAGATGATGCCGAGTTTTCCCAATTCATCAGAGAGGCTTTCTCCATAGGAAAGGATCTTTTCCGGTGTGGGGAAAAGGTGGGTGAGACCGGGATGGCCTGTTTCAATAGGTGTTCCCAAGACTGCCACAAAACGCGCGGCAAGAGTACTTGCCGCTTTCACTGTAATCTGCTGACCTAAGATGGCCCGCACAGCCGTTTCAAAACCGTCAAAGGCTCCGGGAATGCGGATTCCTTCTGCAAAAGTGCCGGGAACCCCATCATTCATGGCGTAAAGCACGGCGGCAATGGTTTCCGGAAAAGCTGCCAGGTCAAACTGCCGGGATACGCGAAAGATAACATCTGAGAGAACGGGAAGCAGCGAGTCCGAAAGGGTCAGGGTGAGGGCATTGCACTTTTTGTTGGGCGAAACGGAAATGATTCCATGATAACGCGCTCCTTTTTCCCCTGCAAGGGTTACGGTACGCTTATAGATGCCTTCCGAAACGGTCTCGATGCCTTTCATGGCACGCCCTTTCAAAAAGTCAAAAAGCGGCGACGCAAGATAGGGCGGGCGATAGGTGAGGGTGAGCGAGAGCGTCCCCAATGCAGGATGGGACGAGTCCAGTCGGCGCAGGGCTGTCGGCGTCAAGTGGTACCGTTCCTGAAAAAGTTCATTCAGTCGCCTGGTGCTGCCAAATCCTGAAGCGAGGGTAATCTCTGCAATGGGAAGGGACGAATCCTGGAGCAGGGCTTTGGCAAGAAGCAGGCGACAGGTTTCAAGATAAGTCACGGGTGTTACGTGGAAACGGTCCCAAAAGGCACGGCGCATGTGGCGACTTGAATAGCCAAAACGCGCTGCCATTCCTTCAAGGGAAAGAGGGGTGCTGGCGTGGGACCACAGGTAAGCGCCCATCTTTTCCGCAAGGCTGTCCGTTCCTAGAAGGCTTGCTGAAAAGGAAGGCCGTTCCGGGTGGCAGACGAGGCAGGGCCGATAGCCTGCTGCTTCCGCCTCGGCCGCGCTTTCAAAAAAATCACAGTTTTTTGCACTGGCCCGTCGGGCCGGACAAATGGGCCGGCAGTAGATGCCCGTTGATTTGATTCCAACAAAAAGCACACCGTCGTAGGACGTGTCGCGGCTGCGGTAGGCCTCATAGGCTTCTTTGACGGGTAACTTCATAAGCGGGGAACACCTCCTTTTTTCACACTATACCACGATTCCACGAAAAAAGCTCGCGGTTTTCGGACATGGATAGGGAAGGGCTTTTCCCTTCCTGCGTTGCAAGGACGCTTCAATTTATGGTAAAATTTTATGGTTTATCAAAGCGGGCATGGGTCCGCCATAGAAAAGAGGAATTTGCTGCTGTGAACAAGATAGGAATCATTGTGAATGCCGATGATTTTGGCCGTCACGAGCTCATCAATGGAGCCGTTCGGGAAGGCTGCCAAAATGGGCTTATCCGTTCGGCAACCCTTATGGTCATGGGGAATGCCTTTGCTGATGCTGTAAAGACAGCCAAGGAGCTGCCTGAACTCGGTGTCGGGGTTCATTTGACCGTTGTGGATGGTACGCCGATCCTAGCGCCAAAACAGATTCCTTCCCTCATTGACCCCAAGACGGGCCGCTTTTACGCAGACCACGGGGCCTTTGTCAAAGCCTATGCGAAAGGGAAAATCCGGATGAGCGATGTGCGCCACGAGTGGGAAGCCCAGATTGAGAAGTTTCTTGCTTCCGGCCTCATTCCGACCCATGTGGACAGTCATCAGCATATGCATGTCCTGCCTGGCCTTATCGATGTGGCCCTTGACCTGTGCGCCCGCTATATGATCCCTGCCATGCGAATTCCTTCCATCCCCGTGGATTTGCGTCAGACGACGCTTAAGAACCTGGGCGAACAAATTGGCCGTACGGGGCTTCACGTTCTTGCCGAACGGGCACGAAAGAAGGCTAAAGCCTTTCAGCTTGTCGTGCCTGATGCCTTTGGCGGCATCGTAGCAGGACGGGCCGTGGATAAAAAGACCATCCGACAGATCCTTTTAAGTCATTATCAAGGGGTAACGGAAATCATGGTCCATCCTGGTCTTGATGACGCCATTCTTAGTGCCGATGCGCACTGGGACCACAGCTTTGAAACGGAACTTGCGGCTGTGACCGACGAGGGAAATCGCTCCATTTGTGAAGCTCTTTCCATTCATGTCATGAATTTCAGGGACCTTGTGGAAGAAAGGAAACAGCCATGATCTATACGGTAACACTCAATCCGTCCCTTGACTATATTGTGGACGTGGAAAACCTTACGGTTGGCGCCATCAACCGAAGCACGAAGGAAGCCATTTACCCCGGCGGCAAGGGCATCAACGTGTCCATCATCCTTTCCCGTCTCGGCGCCGAGACAACGGTAATTGGCTTCAAAGCGGGCTTTACAGGGGAAAACCTGGAGCACCTTGTCCAAAAAGAAGGCATCAAGGCTCAGCTTCTTTCGGTTGAAAAAGGCTTTACCCGCATCAACGTGAAAGTGCGGGGAAAGGAAGAGACGGCCATTAACGGCGCCGGACCAGAAGTGGCGGAAAAGGAATTAGCTGACCTTACAACCCGTCTTGAAGGTCTCGGAAAAGATGATACCCTCGTCCTTTCCGGGAGTGCACCTAAAAAAGCTGCCGATACGCTCTACGCAGATCTTGCAGCGAGGATGGAAGCCCGCGGCACACGCTGCGTTATCGATGCAACGGGCATGCTTCTTACAAAAGCGCTGCCCTATCACCCCTTCCTCGTAAAACCCAATCTAGAAGAACTCGAGGAAATCGTAGGTAAAAAGCTTGATGGTCTTTCTGCCATCGAAATCGCGGCGCAGCAGATGCAGCAGCTGGGAGCGCGGAATGTCCTTGTCTCCTTAGGCGGAGAGGGTGCCCTTCTTATCGATGAAAAAGGCCATGCTCATCACCACAGGGCCCCAAAGGGAAAAGTCCTCAATACAGTTGGTGCCGGTGACAGTATGGTCGCAGGTTTTCTCGCAGGGTACGAAAAGACCGGTGATTATGCAAAGGCTCTCCATTGGGGCATCTGCGCTGGCAGTGCCACGGCCTTTACAATGCATTTAGCAAGTCAAGCGGCGATGAAAGAACTGATTGAAAAGGGAGAATGACATGAAAATCACGGATCTGCTCAAAAAAGAGAGTGTCCTCTTAGAAGGTCACGCCACTGACAAAAAAGACGCCCTCCATACCTTGGTGGGTCTCATGGCCAAACAAGGAAACGTCGCCGATGTGGAAACGTACGAAGCCTGCGTTCTTAAGCGGGAAGAAGAGGGCAGTACAGGTGTTGGCGAGGGCGTTGCCATTCCTCATGCCAAGACGAGTGCTGTCACACGTCCTGGTCTTGCCTTTATGCGCTGCCTTGATGGCGTGGAATTTGATTCCCTCGACGGACAGCCAGCAAAACTCTTTTTCCTCATTGCCGCACCGGACAGTAAGGACAACGTCCATTTGGACGTATTGAGCCGCCTGTCGACGCTCCTCATGGACCCTGATTTTATTAATGGTCTCATGGCTGTAACAAGTGAGGACGAACTTTTTGCTCTCATCACAAAAGCTGAAGCGGAAAAGTTTGCTGACGAAGAGCCGGCAGAAGAAGCCACTCCTGCTGTGGCAGGGGATAAGAAGGCACCCTATCAGGTCCTTGCCGTCACAGCCTGCCCGACGGGCATTGCTCACACTTATATGGCGGCCGAAAGCCTGGAGCAACATGCGGCCAAAAAGGGTATTTCCATCAAAGTTGAGACCAACGGCCAAAGCGGCATCAAGCATGCCCTCACGGCTGAAGAAATCGAAGGGGCGGAAGGCATCATCGTCGCTGCTGATAAGTACGTTCCCATGAACCGCTTCAAGGGAAAACGTGTCGTCATCGTAAAGGTTGCGGACGGTATCAATAAAGCGGATGCCCTCCTTGATGAAGCCCTTTCGGGGAAGGTCCCCATTTTTGAAGGGGAGACCGGCGGAAGTAAAACCGCAGCGGAAGAAGCCGCAGAAAGCGGTGCCCGTAAGATCTATAAGCACCTTATGGACGGCGTTTCCCATATGCTGCCCTTTGTCATTGGCGGGGGCATCCTCATCGCCCTTGCCTTCCTTGCTGATATGAGTGCTGCGGGGACGGCCCAGTTCGGGAACAGCACGCCTTTTGCGGCCTTCCTCAAAAATACGGGGAGCATGGCCTTTGGCTTCATGATGCCCATGCTCGCAGGCTTCATTAGTCAGAGCATTGCCGACAGGCCGGGTCTTCTTGTCGGTATCATGGCCGGGGGCCCCGGCAGAGCGGGCGGCCGGGGCGCCCATATGGTTTTGCAGCCGGCTACCTCATTCTTCTATTAAAGAAACTCGTAAGCGGTTTGCCTCAGTCTCTGGAAAGCCTGAAACCAATTCTCATCTATCCCGTCATCGGTCTCCTTCTCATTGGGGCTCTCATGGCTGGCGTCATCAACCCTGTCATGGCTTCCTTTAATCAGTGGGTGACTGGTTCCCTGGCTCATATGGGCGGCACGAGCAAAGTTCTCATGGGCTTTATCCTGGGTGGTATGATGAACATTGACTTTGGCGGGCCGCTCAACAAGGCTGCCTATGTTTTTGGCACGGCTTCCCTTGCTGGCGCCGATGGGTCCGCCGTTTCATCCCCCTTCATGGCTGCTGTCATGATAGGCGGCATGGTGCCCCCCGTAGCCATTGCCATTGCAACGCAGTGCTTCCGCAGCAAGTTCACGGAAAAAGATCGCAAGTCCTTTGTCTCGACTTTTGTCATGGGTCTTGCTTTCATTACGGAAGGGGCCATTCCTTTTGCTGCAGAAGATCCGATGAGGGTCATCCCGTCATGCGCCATTGGTGCTGCGGTAGCAGGGGCCCTCAGCATGTACTTTGGCTGCTCTGTGCCCGCGCCGCACGGCGGAATATTTGTCTTTGGCGTTGTCCAAAATACCGGCATGTATCTCGTATCCCTTGCTGTAGGCTCCGTCGTTGGGGCGGTCCTTCTGGGTGTTTTAAAGAAAAAAGTATAAGTTCATAGAGGCTGTGAAAAATGGGGAAATCCTTTTTTCACAGTCTCTTTTTTATGGAGAAAAGACACAACTGCTTAAAGGTGGTTGCCGCATCGCACCAATTCGCACCAAGCCTTCAAAAAAGGCGCGTCAGGGTCACGGTTACCCGTCTTTTCCATCAAGACCTTGCCATACTGTCCTTTGCTCTTGGGTCATTGCCTCAGGGCGGCGGAAGCAAATCCGCCTTGGCAAAGGCGAATCGGCTCTTCGAGTCGAGTTCAAAGGAAAAATACGTACGCAGGTCGTCCCGGGACGATTGTGATTCCTCTTACGGTCTTTTGGTCGACAGACTCTTTGTCTTTCTCTTCCGCTTCAATAAGCTGGGCACTGGAAGTAATGGCATGTTCTACATAATTATCAGTCTAGTTTTTATCGGGATCCAACTTTCCGCCACCTTGTCATTGACAACGCTTCATGGTAGAATGAAAGGTGTATATACAACAATAAGGAGGGGAGTCCCATGTCAACCGTTACGTTTGCTGCCATCAAATCCAAGGTGGAAGAACTTTGCACGCTGCCTTCCACCTGTCCTGAACTGAAAGCCGTCTGTATGGAATGGCTCGCAGCTGTTGGTACGGACCGTCAGCAGGAAATGAACACTAAGCTCTTAAAGGAAGTGGGAGAAGACATCAACACCCTTGATGACGTCATTCCGTTCTTTGAATCTGCTGCAGGTAAGAAGATCTTCGGTGAAGAAACGGCAGCCCAGCTTGCAAAAAAGGCCCACGACCTGAAGGCCGAAGGCAAGAAATACTGTTTCTGCCCGTCCTGCACGATTTGTCTCTTCATCCTGGAAAATAAAGAAGTCCTTCTCTAAGGAACGATTCCAGGGGGTGCTTTCGCGGCACCCCTTTTCCTATGTCGAAATCGCCAGTTTTCTATATCATTGGGAGGCATTATGTTTGTCAATCGTCCACTGACGACTCGTGCCGTCGTTTTTATCGGCCTTTTGGGGGCCTTATCCTTTCTTCTCATGAGTTTCGAATTTCCCTTGCCTTTTGCACCTGCCTACATGAAATTCGAAATCTCTGATATGCCGGCCCTTTTCGGCGGCTTTTTTCTGGGACCCATTGCCGGGGCCTTGGCTGCCTTTGTCAAGATCCTTTTGAAACTTGTCATTATCGGGACAAACAGCGCCCTTGTAGGAGAGGTCATGAACCTTTTCTGTTCCATTGCTTATGTCGTCCCAAGCACCATCTTCTACCATCTCCATCATTCAAAAAAAGGCGCCCTCTATGCCCTTGTGTCTGGCTCCCTCATTGCCAGTATCTTTGCCGTTGTGACAAACTATTACTTTGCCATTCCCATGTATGTGAAGCTCTACGGGATCCCTCTTGAAACCATCCTCAAGATGGGGCGAGCCGTCAATCCTTTTGTAGATTCCCTCATAGATTATCTCTTATTTACGGTCCTGCCCTTTAACCTCATCAAATACGGAATCGTAAGTTTTCTTACCTATCTTGTCTATAAAAAGGCCAGTGTGGCCTTGACGGAAATCGTGAATCGTCTTGATCGGTAAGGAGAAAATTGATGGAATATGGTAAAATTGATGAACCCCATTTTGTGGTCTGCCTTGAGGGGGGCGATGAAATCCATGACAGCCTTGTTGCCTTTGTTGAAAAAGAGCACATCACCTTTGGAATGATTCAGGGCATTGGCACCGTCCGGGAAGTCACGTTGGGCTTTTTTCACCCTGACAGGAAAGAATATAGGGAAACGAAACTTTACGGCATCAAGGAAATCATTTCCCTCACAGGAACTCTCGATATGTTTCAGAAAAAGCCCTATGGACATTTTAATACCGCCCTTGGGGGGAAAGTGGCAATACATAGGGCAGCCATATGGTCTCGGGCGTCATCGGAATTACCGCCAAAATCATCGTCACCTGTTTTAACACGATCATCATGCGGGAGAAGGACGAATCCATGGGCTTTAATATGTGGAAACTATCCAAAAAGGCGTAACCTTCGATACAATTTCATAGTAAAAAGCTGGGGCAATTTATTTTGTTCCAGTTTTTTCTTGCTCTTTTTTATCTTTTCCCATTAAAATATAAAAATACGCAATCTCGATAGAAAGGAAGGCCGCCATAATCTCTTCATCGGCAAAAGACCGTTTATCCATCATCTTCTCCATGCTTGTCTTTGCTACGGTTGGACTCATTGTGCGCCATATTCCACTTCCCGAAAGCGTCATTGCCTTTTGCCGCGCGTTTTTGGGCGCTTTTTCCTCTTTATCTTTGCCTGCGCAAAAAGGAGAGGCCGCGCGGGAAAAACTCTGGGAACACAGGTATAAGCTTTTTTCCTGCGGCTTTGCCATGGGGTTTACCTGGATCTTTCTCTTTAAGGCCTTTGCCAGCACGACCGTAGCCGCAGCAGTCATTTGCTACTATATGGCGCCTATCTTTGTGCTCTTTTTTTCGCCCTTTAGTTTTGGGGAACAACTGACGAAAGGTAAGGTACTCAGCGTGCTCTTTGCTTTTTGCGGTATGATCCTGGTCTCCGGCATCTTTGGGGAATCAAGCGGGGCCAATGCAGAGGGCATGATATATGGGCTCCTAGCGGCTTTCTTTTATGTCTGTGTCATGATGATCAATAAGACCTTGGGGGGCCTTACCCCCTATGAATCGACCCTTGTGGAAGTCATTTTGGCCGCCCTGATCCTTTTACCCTATGTTTTCTGGACGGAAGACGTCTCCCATCTTGTGCTGACGGGTAGCGAATGGGGCTATCTGCTGTTTTTGAGTCTATTTGTGATAGGCTTTACGTACGCTCTTTTCTTCAGCGCCCTGCCCAAACTGGAGGCGGCTGCCATTGCCCTTTATACCTATATCGATCCTATTGTGGCCGTTCTCCTTTCCACGTTTTTGCTCCATGAACGCTTCACGCCTGGCATGTTCCTGGGTGCGGTTTTGATTCTCTTGCCGACAGCCGTACAGGAAATCCGGTCTTTTCATAACAAGGTGAAAGGAGAATAATCCATGTTTTTTAATCCAAGCTGCGGCTTGTGTCTTTATAAGCCGAAACTCACTGAACGGGTCTATGAAAAGCTTCATGCCATAGATCCCTCGCTTAAGCCTCACGGCATCTGTTGCCGGAGGAATCCTGAGCTGCCTCAGGGCGCGGTCATCATTAATGTCTGTCCTTCCTGCGACAATCACTGGCGAACCCGTTATGAGGGCATCCGCACCTTATCTTTGTATGAATATATTGATCGCCTGGACGCCTTTTTTTTGCCGCGCTATGACCAGCTGACGTTGACCATTCACGATCCCTGTCTTGTAAGGGGGCGGGATTCCCTTTATGACAGTGTGCGCAGCCTGCTCCGAAAAATGAGCATTACGGTACGGGAGGCCCCCTACAACAGGGACCATGCCCCGTGCTGCGGTAATTCCTTTTTTAAACGTAAAGATCCTGCAGGTGCTTTTTGCGCGCTTGATCGCTGCGTTTTGCAGCTGCCTTGTGAGAATGTCCTAACCTATTGCCTTACATGTATGAAGATGCTTTTCTTGGGTGGCAAGCGGCCGGTCTTTCTATTGGACCTTATTATGGGGGAGCAAACAAAGCCAGGCTCTCTTGATATTAAGGCATGGCACAGGGCGCTTGACAAGGCGAAATGGCAGGATGATAAGGCCTTTCGCTATTTGGAAAGCCAATCTTTGAAAAATACGGAACGCAAATGATTCCGTCAAGAAAGGATCTAGACAACTATCATGGATGAGACAATACTTGCCATTGCAAAAAATGAGCTAAAGCACGGAGGACCGCATGTACATTTTCTAGCTTTTATTTTCTTTAATTTATTGGGCATCCTCCTTTTTCATTTTGTTTTCCGGTTTTTGATCGTAATCTTGGTAAAAATCACCCATATCAAGGAAAAGACGTGGAAAAGTACCTTCCGCTTCATGCCAACACTGGTAGGGATGCTGGCAGGAAGCCGCATGGCCAAGGATTTCCTGAATGTCCCTTGGTTCATCAAGGAGCTGATGGAAAACCATTTTCGCAGTCTGCTCCTCATTACGGTGACCTTTTTCATTGCCCATCTGTCTTCTTCCCTGATTAAGGCGAGGATGACGCGGCGGGAAAGCGAATCGTCTTCCATGTCTATCTTGACGACGGTCATTGATCTTGCCATCTACATGGCGGGTTTCCTCATTATCCTCAGTTCTTACGGAATTTCCATTTCTCCCTTGCTGACTGCTTTGGGAGCTGGGGGACTGGCTTCGGCCTTAGCCTTGCAGGACACACTGAGCAATTTGTTTTCCGGTATCACCACGATCGTTTCCCGTCAGGTCCATATGGGGGACTATATCAGCCTTTCCAGTGGCGAATCGGGGCGGGTTGTCGATATGAACTGGCGCAATACGACCCTTCGGACGTCAACAGGAAATATGATCATTGTCCCTAATAAAAGCATTGCAGCCTCAATCATTACCAATTATGAGCAGCCACAGGCGGAATGCACGATTGCCATCCCGTTGACCATCACTTATGGAAATGATCTGGAAGCGGTTGAGCGGGTTACCCTCAGGGTTGCACGCAGCATCCTGGACCGGAGCCAGTATGGCGTCAAGGGATTTATGCCGGCTGTACGGTTTGATAAAATGGGGGAATACGGGATTACCTTGAAGGTTGTCCTGCGCATCCGCAACATCGTTGATGAGACCAAGATTCGTCACCAGTTCATCAAGGAAATCATCCGGGTCTATCAGCAGGAAGGCATTGAGCTTCTTGTGCGTCATGATTAAATAGATGCCATATTGTTGTAGGGAAGAAGAAAAAAGAAAGCAAGGCTGCTAGGAAGGTACAAAGGGTCCCTCGGCCGTAGCCGGAGGGTACGCAGCAAAGCAAGAGGAAGAAAGGAAGGAATGCAGATGATCGTATCGTCTTTAATCGCTCTGTCGGATGCGCTCTGGGGGACGCCCATGATTGTGATTCTTTTGGGAACGGGACTTTATTTGAGTATCCGGTTTCGGTTCCGATATAATTTCCGCAGCTATGCGTTTCATTTTCGCAATACCTTTGGCCGTATGTTTGCTCATGGGGAAGGGCAGGGCACGGTTTCAGGTTTTGCAGCTGCCTGCACGGCCATGGCAAACACCATCGGTGTCGGGAATATTGGCGGCGTGGCAACGGCAATTGTATCCGGCGGTCCTGGAGCTGTTTTTTGGATGTGGGTCTCAGGCTTTTTGGGGATGTCCACGAAAGCGTGTGAAATCATCCTGGGGCAGCGTTTCCGCGTGAAGTATTCAAAATCCATGGATGAATATATGTGCGACCGCTCCTTTGTGATGAAAAATGCCTTGGGCTGGAAAAAAGGCGCCATCCTCCTTGCCATTGCCTGCTTTACCTTGGGACCTTGGACAGACTGCGTGCAAACCGAATCCGTGGTTGGTGCAATGCAGGAGGGGTTTGGCCTTGATCCGCGGATCAGTGTGGCTGTCCTTGGCGTGACCTGTTTTGCAACGATCTTTGGCGGCCTCAAGAGAATCAGTGCCGTCATGGAAAAAATCGTTCCTTTTATGGCTCTGCTCTATATTCTTGGAGGGATGGGGATTCTTTTGATCCATCTGGCCGATGTGCCCAAGGCTTTTTGGCTCATCCTTGAAAGCGCGTTTACACCGACCGCTGCCGTAGGCGGATTTGCCGGGGCCACGGTGAAAGACGCCCTGCGCTATGGCATTGCCAGGGGGCTTTATTCCAATGATGCCGGAACTGGATATGGCATCATTGCCCATGCTTCGGCCCGTACGGATCATCCTGTGCGGCAGGCTTCATGGGGGTGGGGGGAAGTCTTTCTCGATACAATCGTGGTCTGCAGCGTGACTGCCCTTTCGATCATCCTGACCAATGTCTATGTGACCCATCCGGGAGTTGACAGTGCCCGCCTGACGACTGTGGCTTTCCGCGACGCTTATGGCATTTTTGGGGCTTGGTTCATGGCCATTGCCATCACGATTTTTGCATGGACGACCATTGTAGGCATGTATTACAGCTGCGAAAAATCCATCAACTATGCCTTTGGCGATACGGAGCGCAATCGGGTTGCCGTAAAGATCTACATGCTGTACTACATGGTTCCTTGTGTCATCATGTATGATATCAAAGCCGATGCCCTTTGGGCTATGACCGATATCCTGTCCGCTGTGTATGTCATGATGACCCTGCTGTTTGTCTTTACGCAGCAAAAGGAAATCATGCGGCTTGTAAAGGACTTCTGGGACCGTTACCTACAAGCATATGAGCGTGGAGAGCACCCGCCCGTTGTCAGTTTTGGAACCATTGAGGAAAGGAAGTAAGAAAAGATGAGACAAACCCTTGCAAAGATTCTTGAAAAAAAACAGATCTGTGTCATTGACGGATCCATGGGGACAGCCCTGGAGCATTTGGGCGCCAATCTCAATAACTCCCTGTGGACAGCACGTGTGCTCTTGGATCAGCCCGAATTAGTAAAAAAGGTCCATCTGGATTATTTCCATGCCGGCGCGGACGCGGGCATTACCTGCAGCTATCAGGCCACCATTCCTGGACTCATGGCAAATGGCCTTTCGGAAAAAGAAGCCGAGGATCTCATTGTCCGTTCAGTCAAGGTCTTCCAGGAAGCCCGTAACGAGTGGTGGGAAAAAGAAGGCAAGGCCGCGGACCGCGCCTATCCCATGTGTCTAGCTGGCATCGGGCCTTATGGCGCTTATCTGGCTGATGGCTCGGAATATAAAGGCCATTACGGCATTCCTGACGCTGCCCTTCATGACTTCCATCAAAGACGGGCTGAGCTTTTGTGGGAAGCCGGCGCCGATGTCCTCCTTTTTGAGACCCAGCCTTCCCTTGGTGAAGCCAAAATTGAAGCGGCCATTGCAGAGCGGCTCGGCGCTGATTACTGGATCAGTTTCTCTTGTAAGGATGGGCTTCATATCAACGAAGGCGACCTCATCCGGGACTGTGCTGCTGCCTTCCGTAGCGGCTATCCGCGTCTAAGGGCCCTCGGCGTCAACTGCACAAAACCGGAATACCTTGAAAGCCTTATCAAGGAACTTGGAAAAGAAACGGATCTTCCGATTGTCGTGTATCCTAACAGCGGGGAAACCTACGATCCGGTTACCAAGACCTGGAATGGGAAAGGCGACGGCCATTCCTTCAAGGACTATGCCCGGACATATATGGAAGCCGGCGCCCGTGCCGTTGGCGGTTGCTGCACCACCGTATCTGAGCATATCGTCGCGGTGGCAAAAGCGCGAGAAGAATTCCTGGACCGTCAAAGTAAAGCATAAAATGAGGAAGGTGGGTCGTTTCAGCTGCTATTGGTATCCCTATATTTCAAAAGATCAGTTAATTAAAGACTTCAATTAAAGAACAAGAGCCCTAACCCGACTCTGCGCTTACAGTCGAGTTAGGGCTAGCTTTATGATGGGTTGTCTTTGTATTCTCGCCGCAGGGCCGTGAAAGCTATAAAATGGATCAAAACAGCGAAGCGAGAAATCGTGCAGGGGACGTATCCAGAGAGCGCTCCATTGTAAGACTGCGGAGTGCAGAGCCCTTTTATCCCTTACATCCGCATAGTATCAGGCGGATATAAAAAGCAGCGGAATCGTTTTCGTGTACGACGAAGTTTCGAATAGATTTTCTTAGCAGGATTGTAACAAATATGCTTGCTTACGGGAGTGGATGGTAGATGAAAATGGCGGTTTGGCACCGTGTGTTATGGGCCTTTGCCTTCCAATCTTTTCCTCCATTGCATCCATAAAATATGGATTAAGCAATGGAGGTATGTCATGATGCAGAATCGGAGCGATTTTTGCTTTGAGTACAATCATCCTAAAACCTTTACCATCTGCTCGGGATTCTTAGCCGGCTGTACTTTCTGCAGCGCCTTTACAATGGTGCCTTCTTCATCAATGAGGTAGGTTGAGCGTTCCGTGCCCATGTATTTCCGCCCGTACAGGCTCTTTTCCTTCCATACGTCATAAAGTTCCTGGACCTTATGTTCTGGATCGGAAAGAAGCGTAAAGGGAAGGGCGTAGGTCGTCACAAATTCCTCGTGCTTTTTGACGCTGTCCTTACTGATACCGATCACAACGGCGCCTTTTTCCGTAATGAGAGGGTAGCGTTCTTTAAAGCCGCAGGCTTGTTTCGTGCAGCCGCTTGTCAAGTCTTTCGGATAGAAGTAGAGGATGACTTTCTTCCCTTTGAAGTCTGATAGGGAGACTTCCTTTCCTTCTTGGTTCTGCAGGGTAAAATCAGGTGCTTTTGTTCCAACTTCAAGCATGGGTGTAATCCTCCTTAGAATAATGAAATTTCAGGACTCTTCCAGCTTTTTTGCTGGGCGTCCTTGATGATATCCCCCTGTTCAAGATGCCCGATGAGAAGGGCTGACGCAGGGTCGTGGCGCTGGTAGTTTTTCCTCACCAGGGCTTCATCGTAATTGGCATAGCAATAGCGGCAGAAATGAGAGCATGTATTATAAGCGCCGATATCGGCTCCAAGAAGACAGGTACAGCCTTCCCGCGGTGCTTTGCGGCGTGGTACGGAAAGTTTTTCACCAAGAGCTTCTTCGAGGACAGCCTGGGACAGACAGCCATTCGCATCGACATTGTCCCGCTCCAAGATGGCCGATTCACAGCACAGATGGATGGCGAGCCCTGTCTTTTTGGCAATTTCCGAAAAGGCATTGACGAGGAGCACCTGGTCATGGGCGCTGACGGGACGGGCTTCTGGAAAGTTGCGCTTTGTTTTTTCATAAAGATCGATGAAGCTAATGACCACTTGGTGTGTATAGCCTTGAAGCGTTTCTGCCATGGAGCGAAAGGCTTCGATATGGTATGCCGTCGTGTAGGTATGATTGATGAGAATGGGGTCGTAACGCCAGACGATGCGATTTGCGCCTATCTGATGGGACAGGTACTGGAACGCCGAAAGAATGTCCCTTTTGCTAGGCACGTTGGGTTCGATGTCCCTGCCATAGGGCGTAATCGTCACATGCCAAAAGGTATCAAAGATGCTCAGCGATTTTAGATGGGGCAGGATGGGATAGGGGTTCTTCGTACAAAAAACAAGGAGGTCAACGACACTGGGGTCGAGACGATAGCGCGTGACCTGATTTTCCGCATAAGGACTGCGGACTAGGACTTCACCGCTTTTTACTCGGTTCATGAACCAAGGGGTATAAAAAGCGGGTATATCCGTGCGGTTGCCTGTATTGAGGATCATGACCGGGCCTCCTTTCGAACGCAAATTCCTTTCTTCATATAGTATATATCGGTTGGGGGAAAAGAGGCAACGAGAAAGAATCTGCAATTTTCCTTCGTCTTTTTCCTCAATAAAGTGGACAAGATGAGTAGAACAAATTAGAATAGGAAGAGCTGTTAAATTGGGGGAGTCAGAGATATGAAACTAAATGAACTTGGCAAAGGGGAGACCGCCATGATCGATGCTTTCCATTTGCCTTTTGAAATTGAACGCCGTCTCCTTGCCCTTGGGATGACGCCGGGGACAACGGTCGATGTTGTGGACCGTAAAGGAAAGGGCGTCATGATTGTGACCGTCCGGGGCACCCGATTTGCCATGGGCTACAACCTGACACGCAATGTCGACGTGACAAGGGAGGTCTATCATGGCTGACGCAAAGACAAATCTCACCATTGGCTTCATTGGGAACCCGAACTGCGGGAAGACGACCTTGTTCAACGCCTATACAGGCGCCAATCTTAAAGTCGCGAACTGGCCGGGCGTGACTGTGGAAAAAGTAGAGGGTGCCATCCGCCACCACAACATGAATATCCGTCTTGTCGATCTGCCCGGGACCTACAGTCTCACAAGTTACACCATGGAAGAAATTGTTTCCCGGAAATTCATCCTCAGTGATGAGGTGGATGTCGTCATCAACGTAGTTGACGCATCGGCCCTTGAACGCAGTCTCTATCTGACGCTTCAGCTCCTTGAACTGGGTAAGCCGGTGGTCATGGCCCTTAACATGATGGATATTGTAGAAAAACGTGGGCTGGAGATTGACCTGCACCGGCTGCCAGAAATGCTCGGCATCCCGGTCATTCCCGTATCAGCTAGAAAGCGACGGGGCCTTGAAGTGCTCATTCACGCCGCGGCTCACCATAAGGACGTGAATACGACCGATCCCTTGATTCACGACCATGATCAACCCAGTACCCATGAACTCAATCATCAGGAATATGCCATGGTCTATTCCGATGATATCGAAGACCGAATCGACCAGATTTCCGCTTTTCTTGAAACTCATTATACGGATGTTCCCAATCGCCGCTGGGCCTCCATCAAACTTTTGGAGCGCGATAAGGAAGTGATGGAAAAGCTTCCTGTGAACTTGCCCGACGTGCTGGACCGGAGCTATGAAATCGATATCATTCGGCAAAAGTATGACTTTATTGAAGAAATCATTCGGGAAGTGGTCATCCACAAGGAAAAAAGGGATGAATTCACCGATCGTCTGGACCGAATCTTTACGGATAAGACATGGGGCATTCCTATTTTTCTTCTCATCATGGCCTTCATTTTTTTCCTTACCTTCACGGTGGGGGACTTTTTAAGCGGATTTCTTGAAGACGGTTTTTCTGCCCTCACAGATTTAAGGGCTGCCGCCATGTCGGCCCAGTTGGTCGCAAAGCCCCTGCAGTCCCTGATCCTTGATGGGGCCCTTGCGGGGGTGGGAACCATCATCACGTTTCTTCCCAATATCCTGATTCTTTTTCTGAGCCTGGGTTTTTTGGAGGACAGTGGCTATATGGCCCGCGTTGCTTATGTCATGGAAAATATCATGGGAAAGGTTGGGTTATCGGGCCGTGCCTTTATCCCTATGCTCGTTGGTTTCGGATGTACCGTGCCTGCCATTATGGCATCCCGAGGTCTTGAAAATAAACGGGACCGCTACAAGGTCATGCTCGTTACTCCGTTCATGAGCTGCAACGCTCGCCTGACCATCTATATTCTCTTTTCGGAAATCTTCTTCAATGAATATGCGATGGTGGCTGCTTATTCCATGTACATCATTGGCATTTTTGTTGCCATTGGCGTTTCCCTCTTGATCCATTGGACCGATGTTGCCCGTCATCTGGACAAGGAGGATTACCTCCTCATTGAGCTTCCTGAATATAAAATGCCGGATATGCGTACAGTTGGCATCTATGTTTCAGATAAAGTCAAAGGCTACCTGCAAAAAGCAGGAACTATCATCTTCTTAGGGACAATCGTGATCTGGGGGCTCTTGAACTTTGGACCCCAAGGGTATACGGAAGATCCGACACAAAGTCTGGGAGCTCTCTTAGGACACTCCCTGGTGCCTCTTTTTGCTCCTATTGGACTGGGATTTTGGCAGATTACGGTGGCCCTTCTTGCAGGAATTTCAGCAAAAGAAGTGGTTGTATCAAGCTGTGCCGTTCTTTTTGGAATCACCAATGCAACAAGCGGAGAGGGCATGGACCGGTTTCAGCAGGCTCTTGAAAGCATTGGTTTTACTTCCATTAATGCCTTGTGCCTCATGGTCTTTTGCCTGCTTTATGTCCCCTGTGTGGCAGCCCTTGCGACTATCAGGAAAGAATCAGGAAGCTGGGCCTGGACCCTTGGTGAAGCGGTGTTTCAGCTCGTGACGGCATGGGTGGTGACCTTTGTTGTTTATCAAGGATTTCAGATTATCTTCGGAGCGTAAATCACTCCAGCCCAGGTAAGGTACGAGCCCTTTCTTCAAAAGAGAACACGGGGTATTACGGAACGCAACGAAAAATAAAAGACGCCTCAAGCTGAACTTGTAAATGGATCCAGCTTGAGGCATTTTTGTCCTTTATGGGCGTGCAGTAACAATTCCTTGCGGCTGCAAAATTGCGAAAACTGTTTTTGTGCACAATGAAACCCGCATGTCCTTTTGTGTTTTGCTTGCGTTATTTTGAGAGGAAGCATCAGCCATATCAAAAGAGTAGCCCGTTAATAAGTTCAACTGCAAACTAAGAGTGCCGATCCGAACCAGTGCTGACGTTCAGTTTGTGGCCTACTTCATGATGATGGATCGAGAACCTGCTGCACCATGTTCCGTCATTTTAAGATTGACCGATATAGGACCCAGGGAATCATGCTTCTTCTACAAACGAAATCATTCCAAGCGGTGGCTCGACCGCCGACAGCTTTTTTCGGGCGAGATTATCTTGAAATTGTGTATCGCATCATTTTACTATGTGCCATGACCTCATTGCCATAAAATCAATCTTTTAAAGCCAATGATGACACGTAACTGTATCGAATCGGCACAATTTCTAATCCAAGTAAATAGAAAAGGTGCTGGTTGGGCCATGAACCCCTTGCTTCATATTCATCTGAATCCTCTTGACAAACCCACTCAAAATGGGTATAATATAGTTAAACGATTAAATAAATATTTAATTAAAATACATCGTGAGGTGAGTTGGATGAAAAAACGTTATGCAATCGTTGTCGACTGTGCCAACTGTGCAGCCAAGATGGAGGGCCTCGCTCAGGAAACTCCAGGCGTCAAGACGGCCGCTGTTAATTTTATGACCCAAAAGATGGCCATTGAATTTGAACCGGGAGCGGATGCGGGAACCGTTATGAAAGCCGTCAAGGAACGCTGCGAAAAAGTCGATGCAGAGGCTCAGGTCCTGATCTGATTGCTTTTTAATTAAAATTTGGCTTAATCAAGAAGGAGAGATCATGGAAGCAGAACAAAAAGAAAGCCTGATCCGCATCGTTACGGCCGCGCTCTTGACGGCGGGTGCTCATCTTTTTATGGATGGGGGGGCCCGGGGTTCAAATAGT
>OGQW01000656.1_pt1 | contig 24919 bp, 25 predicted proteins | sample 1553301 | NCBI WGS metagenome assembly OGQW01 (sample SAMEA2579974, study PRJEB22360) | human gut metagenome
ATCTTAGAGCGTACCGACATTTTACAGATCGCAAAACCTTATCTGGAGCGCCTGTCCGATATCAGTGGGGAGGCAGTGCATCTTGTACAGCGGGAAGGCAACAACATTTTGTACATATATAAAATAGAAGCAAAAGTTGGCACGATCCGCATGGTATCACACGTCGGCATGGTGCATCCAATGTATTGTTCCGGTGTGGGCAAGGCGATCATGGCAACGCTTCCGGAGAAAGAAGTAAAACAGATCTGGAACGAGAGCATTATTGAGAAGAAAACGGATAAGACGATCACTGACATTGACGAGATGATGCAGGTGTTATGTTAAGACGCATGATCAATGATCTGTATCATAAAGGAGAACTTGAGGATGTAACAACATATTTTTGTGGGGAAGATAAATGAGTATACTATTTTTAATATTAAAGATCATAGGAATCCTGATCCTGATACCGATCGTGTTATTGTTGATCCTTTTAATCTTCCCGATCTGTTATCAGATCGAAGGAGATTTTGATGGGAAGAGTCCCAAAGCACAGGTAAAGGTATCATGGGCAGTTATATTTTTACGTGCAAAAGCATTCTATGAAGAAGAGCTGAATTTTGGGATCAGGATTTTTGGAATACCGATTTATGATTCAAGGAAAGAACACTGGTCTGTATTTGGAGAGCATAAAGAGAAAGATAAGAAAAAACATAAGAAAAGATCAGACTCTAAAAAGAAACAAAAAAATAAAAAAAACAATAAGAAACGAGTAGAAAAGAAAAAAAGTACATATCCTTCTGAAGATGAAGATGTATTTAATCTCACATGGGATGAAAAAGAAGAAAGAACAAAGACATCAACAACAAGAAAAATGTACGAAAGATCAGAAGATAAGATATCAGAATCTAAGATAGACAAAACAACAGATAAAGAAAAAGAGTTTTTTGGCAAAAGAATCGTGAATTTTCTTAAAAAATGTTATAATAGATGCAAGAATTTCATAACAAAGATCCGTAAGATCACAAATAAGATGGAAATGATCGGAGATCTATTGGAAGATGAGGATATCATTGATGCAGTGAAGCGGATCAAGAGATATGGAGTGAATGGGGTAAAGCTGTTACTTCCACAGAAACTAAATGCAAAGATCATATTTGGATTCGAAGACCCATATTACACGGGAAAAGTCTTAGGCTGGACCGCTGCATTGATTCCAATCTACGGTGATCATATCGATATCACACCAGATTTTGAGAAGAGAATCTTGAAAGGAGAGCTAAAGATCAAAGGAAGGATCCGAAGATACAAGATCTTATATTTGTTATGGAAAGTATATAAAGATAAAGATGAATTAATCAAACAAAAAGACCGAGCAATAAGAATGATAGGAGGCAGTTAAAATGAGCAAAGAAAATTTAAAAGATACCATGGGTTCACTATTTGACGGTATGGAAGGATTCTTAACATCAAAAACGGTCGTAGGAGAACCAATCTACATCAAAGATACGATCATCTTACCATTAGTTGATGTCTCCTTCGGAATGGGAGCAGGAGCTTTCTCTGGTGATAAGAAGGACAAGAGCGGTGGTGGAATCGGAGGAAAGATGACTCCAAGTGCAGTTCTTGTCATTAAAGATGGACAGACGAAACTTGTGAATATTAAGAATCAGGAAACGATTGTGAAATTACTGGATATGGTACCAGATGTGATCGATAAGTTTACGGGGAAGAATGAGACATTAGAAGATATTGTGGATGATCTTGAAAAGTAAAATTTTATTTGTATGAGTTGAAGGTCATCGAGTATTTAGAGAAAAAATGAAAGATAGCATGTGAGCAACACGAATTCCATTGACGGAGTTTTGACAGAACGCTTATCCGCTGGATCTCCTGCGATAACTCGCGTTGAAAGTTACTGAAACCAGTAGTCTTTGACGCTCAAACAATCGCCCGATCCAGCTGCGATTCTATCAAAACTCCTATGGAATTCGATCGTTGCTCACATGCTATCTTTCATTTTTTCTCTAAATACCTGAAGACTTTCAATCATAAAAATAAGAAAATTTAAGTTGATGGATGGTCAAATGACTATTCAGGAGCTTAGTACAGCTACGTGAGAGTCCGAACGAGAGTGGGTTGTAAATACATGATCTCTTCTTAATTCCAATATTAATTTCCGTCATTCAAACCAGAATTTTGGAATACATATGTACAAAAAGGATCTTCAAATATGAAACGAGTCTGGGCCGTCGCTTTTTTCTTTTTCTCATTGGGCTTATTTACAGGATTCTGGATCACTCACGATCCGATGAAAATAGTTATCTGTATCGGATGTGATATCACAGCTTACTGTCTATTCTTTAAATAACGCTTGAAGAATAAAAAAAGAGTTGGAATAAATTCCAACTCTTAGTGGTTTCTTATATGATCAATCAAGACTAAGCACGTTCAACCTTACCAGATCTTAAGCAAGAAGTACAAACGTACATTTTCTTAGCTGCTCCGTTAACTTTAACTTTAACAGATTTGATGTTAGATTTCCACATTTTATTTGATCTTCTATGTGAATGGCTCACTGCGTTTCCAAAATGAGCACCTTTGCCACAAATAGCACATTTTGCCATGTTAGCACCTCCTTATTCCAATCTCTATTCCTGTTTCATTCCAGGCTCGACAACTATTTCATTCTAACAGATTGATTTATAAAAATCAAGAATAAATTTGCTTTTATTTTAAATCATTTTTTGAAACACTAGACTTAGGTGGTTTCATAATGTATAATCGAAATATATGAATTCTCGTTTGGAGGTATAATTTATGAAAGGACATGTGAATACAAAGAATGGAGAGATCTCCATTGAAAATCAGGTAATTGCGAAATATGCCGGAATCTGTGCTCTTGGATGTTTTGGTATCGTAGGGATGGCAATGGTGAATATGAAAGATGGGATTGCCAAGCTGTTAACAAGAGATAATATCAGAAAAGGTGTATTTGTTTCTGTAAAGAATAATAAGATCACGATAGACTTCCATATTATTGTATCTTATGGAGTTTCTATTTCTACAGTGGCAAGTAACCTCATGGAATCTGTAAAGTATCGTGTAGAAGAATTTACAAGCCTTGAAGTAGAACGGATCAATATTTACGTAGAGGGCGTAAAGGATATAGGATAATAGATAATGGAGGCAAAGATTAAGATGAAACAGATAGATGCAGCTTTGCTGCAGAAGATGTTGATTGGCGGAGCCAAGAGATTAGAGGCAAATAAAGAATATATTAATGAACTGAATGTATTCCCTGTGCCAGACGGTGATACAGGAACGAATATGACAATGACAGCTCTTGCAGCTGCTAAAGAAGTTGGGAATGCAGCAGAAGTGACAGTGAAAGAAGTAACAAGAGGATTATCAAGCGGTTCTTTAAGAGGAGCCAGAGGTAACTCAGGTGTTATTCTATCCCAGTTATTCAGGGGATTTTATAAAGGTGTCAAAGATCAGGACGTATTAACAACAGAAACTGTTGCAGTAGGATTTAAGAAGGCAGTAGAGACAGCTTATAAAGCAGTTATGAAACCAAAGGAAGGAACAATCCTTACGGTAGCGAAAGTAACAGCAGAGAAGGCAGTATATTGTGCAAGGAATACAGAAGATTTTGAAGAATTTGCTCAGGTAGTGATCAAGGAAGCGAACGAAATTCTTCAGAAGACACCAGAGATGTTACCAGTTCTGAAAGAAGCAGGAGTGGTTGATTCAGGTGGACAGGGACTTGTGGAATTCCTACAGGGTGCTGTTGATGCTTTAATGGGTAAAGAAGTTGATTTAAGCAGTGTTGAGAAGACAGCAGTTAAACCAGCAGCAACAGCAAGTGAAGCACCATTAGAAGAGAAAGATATCAAATTTGGTTATTGTACAGAATTTATCGTTATGACGAAAGAAGAGATTTCCATGGAAGAAGAACAGAAGTTTAAAGATTTCTTAATGGGAATCGGAGATTCTATCGTGGTTGTTGCAGATGAAGATATTATTAAAGTACATGTTCATACAAACCATCCTGGAAAAGCGATCGAGAAAGGTCTCACATATGGAGAACTTACGAATATGAAGATCGATAATATGAGAGAAGAACACAGAGAACGTTTAAATCTCACACAGGCAGAAGAAAGCAAACCAGAAGAACCTAGAAAAGACTTTGGATTTGTGGCAGTATCGATTGGCCAGGGAATGAATGACATTTTCCGTGAGTTAGGTGTAGATTACCTGATCGAAGGCGGGCAGACCATGAACCCTAGTACTGAAGATATGTTGAATGCAATCGAGCAGGTGAATGCAGAGACTGTATTTATTTTGCCAAATAACAAGAATATCATTCTTGCAGCGACACAGGCACAGTCTTTAGTGGAAGATAAGAATGTAGTGATCATTCCGACAACAACAGTTCCACAGGGAATCTCAGCGATCATTGGATTTGATCCAGAAGCAGATGCCGAAGAGAATGAAGACAACATGAAAGACATCATTGAATGCGTGAAGACTGGAGAAGTTACTTATGCAGTCAGAGATACATCCATCAATGGTATTACGATCAAGGTTGATGATATCATGGGAATCGATGATGATGGGATCAAGAAAGTCGGACAGGATGTCGAGAAAGTCACGTTAGAATTACTAGAAGAGATGGTAGATGAAGACAGCGAACTGATCAGTATTTACTATGGAGAAGACACAACCAAAGAACAGGCAGAAGCATTACTTGAGAAAGTAGAAGAAACATATGGTGACTGTGATGTACAGTTAGAATATGGCGGACAGCCAATTTATTATTTCTTATTATCAGTAGAATAAGAGAAGATGGGAAATCCCGCTTGATGGCGGGATTTCTTTGCTTTTCGTGAGAATATGATAAAGAATTTTGAAGGAGACAGAAGATGGATGGCACAACAAATATCGTAGAATTAAAAGGAATTGGGGAAAAGAGTGCGACAGCTTTTGGACGACTTGGAATCCGTGATGTAGACAGTCTGATCACGATGTATCCAAAGTATTATCTTACCTATGAAGATCCCAAAGATGTCAATGAGATCGAGATTGGCCAGAGAGTATCTATTTTCGTTCGTATCAATTCGGAAGTTCATATTCAGTATGCAAAAAGAATGAAGATTGTTACATGCACAGCGAAAGATCATACAGGAACGATCATGCTTGTCTGGTACAATATGCCATATTTAAAGAAACAATTACATCAGGGAAGAGATTATATATTTACGGGAACTCCGATCTATAAAAATGGACGGATCACGATGGAACATCCAGAGATCTTTACACAGGAAGATTATGAAGCTAAACAGGAGACATTGCAGCCAGTATATCCATTAACAAGTGGACTTACCAATAAACTTGTTTCTAAGGCTGTGGCACAAACAAAAGACTATATCTTTCATATTCCAGAATATCTTCCGCAAAATATTTTAGATCAATATCAGCCAATGGAATATCATCAGGCAATCTGGAATATTCATTTTCCGGAATCAAAAGAGCAGTTGATCAAAGCAAAGAAAAGGTTGATCTTTGATGAATTTTTTATTTTTATCGCAGCGATGCATATGATCACATCAGGAGAAGATCTCAAGGAAGAAGGATACAAGATCGGGGTCTGCAAGGAAGCGAAAGAACTGGTAAAGAATCTTCCATATGAGTTGACTACAGCGCAGAAAAGAGCGTTAAATGAGATGGCAAAAGACATGGCGTCTGGTAAGGTTATGAATCGTCTGGTACAGGGTGATGTAGGATCTGGAAAGACGATCCTTGCGGTTATTTTATTATTAATGTGTGCCAAAGCAGGATACCAAGGGGTTTTGATGGCACCAACGGAAGTGCTTGCAGCTCAGCATTATGAATCATTTACAGAACTTTTAGAATCTTATGATATAAAGATCGCATTGCTGACAGGTTCCACAAAGGCAAAAGAAAAAAGAGAAACCTATCAAAAGATCAAAGATGGAGAAGTAGATATTGTGATCGGAACTCATGCGGTCATTCAGGATAAGGTGGAATATAACAAGTTAGCATTGGTTATCACGGATGAACAACATCGATTTGGAGTAAGACAAAGAGAAAGTTTATCGCTAAAAGGTGAGAAACCACATGTACTTGTTATGAGTGCGACACCAATTCCAAGAACATTGGCGATCATTTTATATGGTGATCTTGATGTATCGATCATCGATGAACTGCCGGCAGAGCGGTTGCCGATCAAAAACTGCGTAGTCAACACAAGTTACCGCCCGACGGCATATCGTTTCATTGAGAAACAGGTCAGTCAGGGAAGACAGGTATATATTATCTGTCCGATGGTCGAAGAAAGTGAGACGATGGAAGGAGAAAATGTCATTCAGTATGCGCAGATGTTGAGAAGCCAGTTTGCACCATCGGTAAGGATCAGTTACCTTCATGGAAAGATGAAGGCAGCGGACAAGCAGAAAGTCATGGATGATTTTTCAGAAGGCAAGATTGATGTTTTAGTATCAACAACGGTTGTTGAAGTCGGGGTGAATGTGCCAAATGCAACGGTTATGATGGTGGAGAATGCAGAACGTTTTGGACTTGCACAGCTTCATCAGTTAAGAGGACGTGTCGGACGTGGCGGCTATCAGTCCTATTGCATTTTTATGACGAGTTCCAAGAAGAAAGAAACGATGCAGCGTCTTGAAGTGTTGAATAAATCAAATGATGGATTTTATATAGCAAATGAAGACTTAAAACTTCGAGGACCGGGTGATTTCTTCGGAGTCAGACAAAGCGGGATGATGGATTTTGTTCTGGCAGATATCTATACCAATGCAGATATTATGAAACAGGCAGCTGATGCGGTAAAACAACTGGAGGAAAGCGGATTTGATTTTTCGAATTTGAAGAACAGCAGATTAGAAAAACAGATCGGGCTTGCAAGGAATATATAATAGGAGGTATATCGCATGGTACGTTTTTATTTAAGATTTACAGGAAGAGTCCAAGGAGTAGGATTTCGCTTTTTTGTAGCGATGAATGCAGAAAGATGTCATTTGACAGGATGGGTAAAAAATATGTCTGATGGATCAGTGACAGCAGAAGTTCAGGGAACCAGAGTTGAAATTGAGAAATTTTTAAATTTGATCCAGACAGGAAATCGTTTCGTTCGAGTGGATGAGATTGAGAAAGAAGAACGTCCATATGAAGAAAATGAGAAAAGATTTCATGTTCGTTATTAAAATGATGTAAGTGTCAAAAAATAACAATCCATAAAATGCAACATCATGTAAAAACTCCCAGTGTATCTTTTGTACGCTTGCATATACTATGAGCGTAACAGATAACAAAACAAAAGAAATGGAGGACTTTCAACATGGAAGAACGAACTTCAGCAAGAAGCAAAGGAACAAACAGAGTCGAGGTACCAGAAGCGAGAGGCGCCTTAGACAGATTTAAGTTCGAAGTTGCAAATGAGATCGGTGTGGATTTAAAAGAAGGATATAACGGACACTTAACAACTGCTCAGGCAGGATCTGTCGGAGGAGAGATGGTTCGTAAAATGATCCGCAGACAGGAAGAAGAAATGTCTCGCTAATTAGATAAGATGATGTATCCGGATTGCGAAATTGCGTAGCAATGAAGCAATCCTCAAACATCATAAGATTTCAGAAAGGGGCAGTGAAAGTATAAACTTTGACTGTCTCTTTCTGAAATATTGGTTTGTCGGTTGACAAAATCTGTAGATATAATAAAATAAAAGAAATAGTGAGCAAAAGTGGAATAACTTTGCAAAGCAAATAAAAGACAAGGAATATACATAGATATGAGAGTCGTAGCAGGAAGTGCGAAGAGTTTAAAATTAAAGACGATCGAAGGAATGGAGACAAGACCAACCCAGGATCGCATCAAAGAGACGTTATTTAATATGATTCAGTATGATATCCCGGGAAGTACATTTCTGGATCTTTTCTCTGGAAGTGGAGGAATCGGGATCGAGGCATTGAGCAGAGGAGCAAAGGAAGCTTATTTTGTTGAGAAAGCAAAACCTGCATTGAGATGCATTCGAGAGAATTTAAGATATACAAAGCTTGATAAGAAAGCACAGGTTCTGGCAACAGATGTGAATTCAGCGATCAGGCAGTTAGAGACGAAGAATGTAACATTTGATCATATTTTTATGGATCCTCCATATAAGAAAGGATTTGAAGAAGAAGTATTATCAATCATAGATCGATCCTCTATCTGTACAGAAGATACGGTAGTTATCGTGGAATCGTCTCTTGACACAGAGATACCAGATTTTGAGAAATTAAAGGTTGTAAGAGTAAAAGAATACAAGACAAATAAACATACATTTTTGATGAAAACAGTGGAGGATTAGAAGATGAGTATTGCAGTTTATCCGGGAAGTTTTGACCCGGTGACTTATGGACATATTGATATTATAGAGCGTTCAGCCAAGGTTTTTGACAAGCTGATCATCGCAGTATTGGTAAACAGTGCAAAGAAACCAATGTTTACAACACAAGAGAAGGTTGATATGATACGAAAAGTGACAAGTCATCTTGATAATGTAGAGGTTATGTCATTTTCCGGATTGTTGGTAGACTTTGCAAAACAACAGGGAGCCAGTGTATCAGTCCGAGGACTACGCGCAGTAACTGATTTTGAGTATGAGATTCAAATTGCACAGACAAATGCGAGATTGGATAAAGACTTAGATACCATGTTTTTTACAACCAGCATTGAGTATTCTTATGTAAGTTCCACGATCGTAAAGGAAATTGCATCTTATCATGGAGATGTTTCTGAGATGGTACCGCCTTACGTACAAGAATGTCTTGAGAAGAAATTTAAATCATAGGAGGCGAATGAATATGAGTGAGAAGTATTTACATGAGATGATTGATGATATTGAAGTACTGATCGACGAAGCAAAACCAGCAAGATTTAGTCCAGGTAAGATTATGATCGAGAAAGATGTATTGATGACAGTGATCGAGGAATTAAGAAAGCAGATTCCAGGTGAGATTGAACGAAGCCATAAGATTATTCTGAACAAAGATGCGATCTTGGAAGATGCCAGAGTGAAGTCACAGCAGATGATCGATCAGGCAGCAAGAGATGCAGGAGAATTGATCGATCAGAATGAGGTCGTTGAGATGGCAAAGATGAGAGCGAATGAGATTGAAACTCACGCCAAAGATACAGCAAGAAGTGTTGTACATAATGCGAATGAAGAAGCAGATCAGATCCGTGCAGGTGCATTGCGCTATGTCAATGAGATCATGGAAGATGTACAAGGTTATGTGGCAAGTGTCAAAGAAGCACAGGAGAGTGTGTTTAACCAGTTGTTATCCGCATTAGATTCAGATCTTGCATCGATTAAAACGAATGCGAAGGAGATAGAAGAACAGCTTTCCGGAGTCAGCATTCCACAGGCAAGAACAAGAACGGTAGAAGATTTCATTTCAGATGAAGACTAGATAAGCAAGTAGTCCGCTTGAAACACTAAAAAGAGATCTTATGAGCAGATATTTCCAGAGGGAGAGTCTGCTCTTTTTGTATACACTTAAAGTCTGCACGGCAGCAGACAACCCGCCAAAAGAAGTGATCATACACAATAATATGACTTTGCGGCTGATAGACATATGGGAAGAACCAAAATAGGAGATGGCATTTGTGATTTCAAGAACAGCGGTCAATCCTCTTTTTAAATAGAAAGGAAGTGGAAGAATTTCTAAAAGAGAAACGGCAATTGAAAAGATCATAATACAGATTCCAATCATGAAAATGGAATGAAGACTATCAAAGATTACCTGATCTGCTGATTTTTTGTGTGCAATGGTGGGAGAAGAGTGGTGTGTATGTAGAAAATCGCTTGTAAAAAATAAAAAGACCAGATAGATCAGATAACACATGACAGGAAAATACAGGCAAAAGAAAAAGCGCAGAGCAGAAATTTTGCCATGAAGGATCAATGTAAGAGTATATCCAGCAGAGAACATGGGACTGATCTGATTGCAGGTATATAATAGCTTTTCTCCTTCAGATTTCGTAAAAGATCCACAAGAAATAAAATCATCAATGATCTTCGCACCGAGGGGACATCCACAAAAAAAACCTAGAATACAGGTGTAAAAAAAGTCCTCATTGATACCAGGAAAAAGTTTTTTGAGGGGGTAAAAGAGCCGGGAGATCAGATGGAACGTTTGGTAATATTGCATAAAACCAGTGAGCAGTAAAAAAGGTAAAAGAGTCGGTGTGATCGTTGCAGACCATAAAATCAGCCCATTTTTTGCGCCTTGGACCGATGTTTGTGGAAAAAATAACAAGGAAAGAACACTAAAAATAAGTAAAAACTGGATAAAACTGGTTTTCATGAAAAATCTCCCGCTTTCTTTTTATAGTGTATGAAGCGGGAGGTGAAACTAGAAGATGATCTGCTCATCTTTTATGATCGTATGAAATTTCTGTCCGATCACGGTACGATATAACTGGTTGGCACGTTGTTCTGTAGATAATAATTCTTCTTGATCTTTGGATAAAGGATCATTCATAACACGCAGATGGCGGACCATAGGGATGGAAGATTTTCTTTTGATATTACCAATCAGGAAGGAAGCAGAACGTTTGAAACCTAGAATCTGAAAATAAGGAGACATATCGTAAGTTCGTACTTTTTCAACCTTTTCTTTTGTTATATCAAGCATGATATGCAAAAGATTTCTGCTTATTTTACTCCAGGTGAGATTTTTGGTCTTACAGGCACTGATCAGTTCTTCAAAAGAAAGATCAGATTTTAACATCTTAAAAATACGGTCCTTAAAATCGCTTGAAATACCGCTGATCTGTGTAAGATCTTCGCAAGAATAAATAGCTGCATGTAAAAGCAGAGAAAAATCATCCAGGCAGACAGGAAAATCTTTTTGATAATGCATCTGATAGATATCATGCAAAGCTTCAGGGACTCTTGAGAATAAAGGGCTTATCTGGTTTTGTTCTAAGATTTCACGGATGGATGTTGCAGAAGAAATCGAAGGTGTCAACTCCTTGCTGTGATGATCGTTTGAAACACGGGTAACACAGACGGGAATGATAGGGCTGTCTAACTGTAGCAAAGCTTTTAAATATTCAATCCCAAGAATATTATTCGGCTGTTTTAATACTTCGATCAAAGAAGCATCATCAAGATGCTCTCTAAGATAAAGTTCTTTTGCTTTCGGATAAGAATGTCCGAGACTCATAAGCTCTTTTGTACCACGCTCGATTTCTTCTTCATATTGGATAAGAAAGGATGCAATCTGCTTAAGTTTGTTAATATCTTGACACTCACTTCCAAAAGAAAGGTAGTCGATCACCCCTAGTTTGTGAAGCAGACTGACAGCTCCAATTGCAAAATCAGGGGCAGATGAACATGCTGCAAATAAGGGGAGTTCGATCACGAGATCGGCACCTCCAAGAAGGGCAGCCTGGGTACGTATTTTTTTGTCCATAACCGCCGGAGTTCCGCGCTGTACGTAGTTTCCACTCATGATGGCAATGACGCAGTCTGCACTCGTGATATTTCTTGTCTGCATGATATGGTATTCATGACCATTGTGAAATGGATTGTATTCGCAAATGATAGCTGCTGTTTTCATAAAATATCCTTTCGAGATTCCTTATTTGAATCGTTTATTTTGTAAAAGTATTATAAATCACAAATGAATAAAAGTAAAATTGCACAAAAAATGAAAAATGAGCAACAAGTATCTTGTCAGAGAAAACAAAAAAATGTAGAATAGAATATAGATTTTTCTGGAAATGTACAACGAAAAATACAAATACTATTATTGTATACAAAGAAATGATGTTGTATAATTTAACAAGATTAAATTCATCTTTTTGGAAAGTTGAAAGGAGCAACGCGAAAAATGAGTGTTATTGATGAGATTAAAAACAAGGCAAAAGCAAATAAGAAAACTGTTGTACTGCCTGAAACTACAGACATGAGAACATTAACAGCAGCAGCAGAGGTTATCAGTGAAGAGATCGCTGATATTATTTTAGTTGGAAAAGAAGACGAGATTAAGGCAAAAGCAGAAGCAGAAGGATTAGATTTAGCCAAAGCTTCTTTTGTTGATCCAGAGAATTGTGATCATTTAAATACATATATCGAATCTTTATGTGAAGCAAGAAAGAGCAAAGGACTGCTTCCAGAAGATGCAAAAGAGATCCTGTTATCCAACCCACTGTTCTTCGGAGCAACAATGGTAAGAGTTGGAGATGCAGACGGAATGGTAGCAGGAGCGATCAACTCTTCTGCAAACGTACTTCGTGCAGCACTTCAGGTTGTTAAGACTGCACCTGGTACAGAGATCGTATCAGCCTTCATGTTAATGGATACACAGGCTAAAGATATGGGTGAAAACGGATGTTTTGTATTCGCTGACTGTGGACTGAACCAGAATCCAAATCCAGAACAGTTAGCAGCAATCGCTTCAAGCTCAGCTAAGACATTTGAACAGTTGATCGGAGCAACACCTAGAGTTGCAATGTTATCCCATTCTACATGCGGAAGTGCAAAACATGACGATGTAACAAAAGTTGTAGAAGCAACAAACATCGCCAAAGAAAAATACCCTCAGTACTTGATCTGTGGAGAATTACAGCTTGACGCAGCGATCGTACCAGAAGTTGCAGCAAGCAAAGCTCCAAGAAGTGAAGTTGCTGGTAAAGCGAACGTATTAGTATTCCCAGACTTAGATGCTGGTAACATTGGATATAAATTAGTACAGAGATTAGGTGGAGCACAGGCATTCGGACCTATCACACAGGGAATCGCAAAACCGGTCAATGACTTATCACGTGGATGTGTAGCATCAGATATCGTTGGTGCAGTAGCGATCACATGTGTACAGGCAGCAGCACTGGAAGCAGATAAATAAGAAAAATATAAGGAGAATCATAGTTCATGAAAGTTTTAGTTATCAACTGCGGAAGCTCATCATTAAAATATCAGTTAATCGATTCAGAGACAGAAAGTGTTTTAGCAAAAGGATTATGTGAAAGAATCGGAATTGATGGAGCATTAACACATCAGCCAGCGGGAAAAGACAAGATCAAATCTACACCAGCTATGCCAGATCATAAGACAGCGATCGGAATCGTTATCGACCAGCTGACAGATAAAGAAAACGGAGTTGTAGAAAGTCTTGATGAGATCGGAGCTGTAGGACATCGTATTGTTCACGGTGGAGAGAAATTCACAAAATCATGCTTGATCACAGATGAAGTTATCAAAGAAGTTGAAGAATGCAGCGTATTCGCACCACTTCATAACCCAGCGGGACTGATCGGAGTTCGCGCATGTCAGGAATTAATGCCAGGACTTCCAATGGTAGCAGTATTTGATACAGCATTCCATCAGACAATGCCAGAGAAAGCATTCTTATATGGTATTCCTAGAAAATACTACGATGAAGATGGTATCCGCCGTTATGGATTCCACGGAACATCTCATCAGTTCGTATCTTTAGAGACAGCAAAAGTCTTAGGAAAAGATATCAAAGACTTAAAGATCATCGTATGCCATTTAGGAAACGGTGCAAGTGTTACAGCAGTCAAAGGTGGAGAATCAGTAGATACATCTATGGGATTAACACCACTTGAAGGACTGATCATGGGAACACGTTCTGGAGATCTTGATCCAGCAATCATCGAATTTATTGCGAATAAAGAAAACAAAACAGCATCTGAAGTATTAAATATCTTAAACAAAGAATCAGGAGTTTACGGATTATCAGGAGTATCTTCTGACTTTAGAGATGTAAAAGCAGCAAGAGCTGAAGGTAACAAAGTTGCAGCTGCAGCATTAGATGCATATGCATACCGCGTAGCAAAATACATCGGAGCTTACACAGCAGCTATGAATGGTGTTGATGCGATCGCATTTACAGCAGGACTTGGTGAGAATGATGATATCACACGTAAAGCAATCTGCGAATATCTTGGATATTTAGGAACAGAACTTGACGAAGTGAAGAACGATGTTCACGGAGAAACAGCGATCATCTCTACAGATGATTCTAAAGTTACACTGCTTTGTGTACCAACAAATGAAGAATTAATGATCGCAAGAGACACAGTAGCCCTTGTCAAATAATCATTTCATAAAAAATAAAGCTTGTTAAAATGTGCTTCGGGATTGTTTTTTTAAAAGTAAGGAAAATTACTTGACAAACCAGAAGCACATTCGTATAATAGTACAGTATGAAAATTTAGGAGATCGTATGAAGATTCAATTATCAAAAATTATTTCAGTACCTAAATATGAAGAAACCGTCGAAGCGTCAATCGATCTGAATGAGATTAAGCTTAAAGGTGTGTCTTATCCTATTCGAGAGAAGAATGATTTTTCGATTGTTTTTAGAAATATTGGAAAGGATCAGATATCATTTGCATTTGAGACAGAAGTCACGCTTGGAATTCCATGTAGCCGATGTCTTGAAGAAGTGAGTTATCCGGTTTCCGTGCAGGTGATGAAAGAATTAGATTTTTCGGATCTCGATGAAGAAGATTCTTCATATATCGAGGACAAGTATCTTGATCTTGATATACTGATCTTCGATGAAGTTGTTCCAAAACTTCCGTCCAGAGTGTTATGCAAAGAAGACTGCAAAGGACTTTGTCCGGTGTGCGGAACGAATCTGAATGAAAAAGAGTGTGGCTGCGATCGTACGGTGGCAGACCCTCGTATGGCAGCGATTCAGGATATTTTTAAGAATTTTAAGGAGGTGTAAAACCAATGTCAATTTGTCCAAAGAATAAATCATCCAAAGGAAGAAGAAACAGACGTAGAGCAAACTGGAAGATGACTGCTCCAACACTTGTAAAATGCAGCAAATGTGGTGCTCTTATGATGCCTCACAGAGTATGTAAAGCCTGCGGATCTTACAATAAAAAGGAAATTGTTTCAGCACACGCTGAATAATGGTAAATGAAGAGAAATGCCATACGTTTAGGCTTTTTAAGAAGGTTTAGGCGTGTGGCATTTCCTATTTTTAAGAAAAGGAGTAACAGGTCATATGGAGAAATTAGTGAAAGTGGCAGTTGATGCCATGGGTGGAGATCATGCACCAGGAGAAGTTGTAAAAGGTGCCGTTGATGCTGTGAATGAAAAAAACAATCTGAAAGTATTTCTTGTAGGAAAAGCACCAAGGATTCATGAAGAATTAAGCAAATATCAGTATAAAAATGAACAAATTGAAGTTGTGAATGCAGAAGAAGAAATTTCTTGTGACGAATCACCAGTAGAAGCGATTCGTAAGAAGAAAGATTCTTCCATGGTGGTCGCCCTGAAAATGGTAAAGGATAAGACTGCAGATGCATTTGTATCAGCTGGAAGTTCAGGAGCGATCCTTGTTGGAGGACAGTTTGTTGTTGGAAGGATCAAAGGGATCAAGAGAGCACCACTGGGAGCAGTGATGCCAACAGCCAAAGGTCCGATGTTATTAGTCGATGCTGGAGCGAATATGGATGCGAAAGCGGAATATCTGCTTCAGTTTGCACAGATGGGATCTATCTATATGGAAGATGTTCTTGGAATCAAGAACCCAAGAGTTGGACTTGTCAATGTCGGTGTGGAAGAAGCCAAAGGAAATCAGCTGGTAAAAGAAACAGGTCCATTATTAAAGGAATGTGAAAATATCAATTATATCGGAAGTATCGAAGCAAGAGAAATCCCATACGGTGCAGCGGATGTTGTTGTATGTGATGCATTTGCAGGAAATATCGTTCTGAAACTGGAAGAAGGATTAGCAGCAGTGTTAGTCAGTCAGATCAAAGAAGGAATGATGTCAACATTAAAGAGTAAGATCGGTGCACTATTAGCGAAACCAGCATTAAAGAAGACGTTAAAGAAATTTGATGCTTCTGAATATGGTGGAGCGCCATTACTTGGATTAAATGGATTGGTTGTAAAAGCACATGGATCTTCAAGTGCAAAAGAAATGAAAAATGCGATCATTCAGTGTATCGCATTTGCCGAAGAAGATATTACGCAGAAGATCAAAGACCAGATTGTGAAAGGATAAGAAGAAAATGGATGCAAAAAGTGTGGAAGAATTTCAAGAGCAGATAGGAATTAAATTTCATGAGCCATCCCGACTTTGGAATGCCTTCATTCATAGTTCCTATGCAAATGAACGAAGAATGAGCAAAGATAAGAATAATGAACGTCTCGAATTTTTGGGAGATGCAGTTCTTGAGCTGGTAACAAGTAATTATCTGTATCGCACATACCAGAAAGAATCAGAGGGAAAGTTAAGCAAGATCAGGGCGAGTCTTGTATGTGAGCCGACACTTGCAGGATGTGCAAGAGATATCAACCTTGGGAAATATGTTCTCTTAAGCAAAGGAGAAGATATGACAGGTGGAAGATCAAGAGATTCCATTCTTTCTGATGCATTTGAAGCTGTGATCGGTGCGATTTATTTAGATCAGGGAATCGAAACAGCAACAAAATTCATTGAGACATATTTATTTAAAGATGTAGAAAATAAAGTTCTGTTTTTCGATGCAAAGACGAATCTTCAGGAGATTGTTCAGGGAGAAGGAAAAGGACGATTAAAATATGTGCTTGTTGGAGAAGAAGGTCCAGATCACGCCAAAATCTTTACGGTAGAAGCACGTCTTGGAGAGAATGTGATCGGAACAGGATCAGGACATAGTAAAAAGTCAGCAGAACAGCATGCTGCATTTGAGGCGATCAAACGCCACAAAAAATAACACGAAACAGAGGTGGACATGTATTTAAAAAGTATTGAGGTCAATGGCTTTAAATCTTTTGCCCATAAAATGATCTTTAAATTTGAACATGGGATCACAGGAATCGTAGGTCCAAATGGAAGTGGAAAGAGTAACGTTGCAGATGCTGTTCGATGGGTGCTTGGAGAACAAAGAGCAAAACAGCTTCGTGGTTCTAGAATGGAAGATGTTATTTTTTCGGGGACAGAGCTTCGAAAGCCGATGGGATCTGCTTATGTTGCGATCACATTAGATAACAGTGACCATAGTCTGCCAATCCAGTTTGAAGAAGTAACAGTTGCCAGAAGAGTCTATCGTTCTGGGGAAAGTGAATATTTGATCAACGGAAGTGCCTGCCGAAGAAAGGATATCGTAGAACTTTTTTTTGATACAGGAATCGGAAAAGAGGGATATTCGATCATCGGACAGGGACAGATCGAACAGATCTTAAGTGGAAAACCGGAAGAGAGAAGAGAATTATTTGATGAAGCAGCAGGAATTGTTAAATACAAGAAAAACAAGCTGGAAACACAAAAATCTTTGGAAATCGAACGTGAGAATCTGGTACGAGTCACAGATATCTTAACGGAATTGGAACGTCAGGTTGGACCGCTTAAGAAACAGTCAGAACGTGCGAGAGAATATCTGTTGTTAAGAGATCAGTTGAAAGATGAAGATGTGAAGTTGTTCCTGCTTGAGAATCAGAATCTTGAGAAGGAATTAAAAGAGCTGGATGAAAAGATAGAAATCGCTCAGCGGGAGATCAATGAGGCAAATCAGACACTTGCCAAAGCAAAAGAGAAATACGGAAAACAAGAAGAGTTTTTGGATCATTTAAAACAGGAAATCGAAACGATCACTGCTCATATTTCTGAAATGAAGCTTACAAAGCAGAAAAAAGAAGGAAAGATTCAGGTTTTAAATGAACAGATCAATACAGAACATATGCGTGAGAGTATGTATCTGGAGTCTAAGGATAAGCTGTATAAAGATCTGAATGAAAAGAAAGCACAGTTAAAGAGATTTGAGGCAGAGACAGAAGAAATTCGTAAGGAATATGAATCTGTCATGGAACAAAAGATACAAAAAGAAAGCGAAGTTGCATTGTATCAGAAGCAGATTCAGGATCTGGAGAGAGAACAAGAAGAGATTGAAATCCGAGTGAATGCTGTCAGAGAAGGCCGTATGCGGGTGGCTGGAGCGATTGAGCGTTCCCAGACTGTGAAAGAACAGCTAAATGTCCGGATCATAGGACTGGATCATCAGATAGAAGAAATAAAACGGCAGATCAATGATCAGGAAAAAGAAAAAGATTCTTCTAGTCAGAAGATCGAAGAGATCAATGAGAAGAAAAAACGATCTGAGATCGAATGTCATAATGCCAAGAGAATCGAAGAAACATTGATAGCGGAACGTCGCCAGATTCAGGCGCAGATGGACCAGAAAAGGGAGAAATATCATAGAGTTCGTTCCAATTATGAAACAATGCGAAATATGGCAGAACGTTATGATGGATATGGATTCGGGATCAAGAAGGTGATGGAACAACAGGCTGTGACATCTGGGATCATTGGAGCGGTTGCAGATATCATCAAAGTGGAAGAAAAATACGAAACAGCGATCGAGACAGCTCTGGGCGGAAGTATTCAGAACATTGTAACGGATACGCAGAAAACAGCGAAGAAGATGATCGAATATCTGAAGAAGAATCGTTATGGAAGAGTTACGTTTTTGCCGCTGGATGCAGTGAAGGGAAAAGAATTTGCAAGGAAAGAAATTCTTTTAGAACCAGGGGTGATCGGGGCAGCCAACCAACTTGTGATCTATGATGAAGTATATAAGGATTTATTTGCATCACTGCTTGGACAGATTCTTGTTGTAAAAGATATGGATGCAGGAATTAAAATTGCAAATAAATATCATCACAGTGTAAGGATCGTAACGCTTGATGGGGATTCCTTAAACCGAGGCGGTGCAATGTCTGGAGGTGCTTTTAAGAATAAGAGTAATCTGCTTGGAAGATCCAGAGAAGTTGAAGAATTAAAGAAGAAGCTGGATCGATGGACGAAAGCAATCACAGAAGATGAAGAAAAATATCATGAAAATGAAAAAAAACTCAAAGAATATCAGCAAAATATGATAGACTTAGAGAAAGAGATGCAAGAAATCTCTTTGGAATTAAATACACAGCAGATGTCACAATCTGCGATCAAGCGAAGAAAAGAAGAGCTTGATAATAGGCACGAACAGTTAAGTATACAGAGACAACAACTGGAAGAAGAATTAAGGAATGCGGAAGATGATGCTGACAGACTGCAAGATGAACAGGTAGATCTTGAAAGTGCAAATGAGCAGGATGAAGAAAGGATCAAGGAGATCAGTGAGATACTTGAACATCTTAGAAAACATGCCGAACAGCATGCAATGGAAGTTTCCAAGGTTCATATGCAGTTAAGCAAAGAATCACAGAAGTTAGAATTTCAGGAGAATAATCAGGAGCGAGTAAGATCTGAGATCGAACATCTATCAGAAGAGGTTCAAGAAAATCAGAAAGATACTGGAAGTATCAATGAGAATGTAAAAGCATTAAAACAGCAGATCGAACATTTAAAAGAATCATGCGAAGTAATTGAACGAAAGATCATAGAAGATCAGAACAGGCATCAGAAGATGCAGGAAGAAGTGAAGGAGAAAGAAGTCCTTTATAAGGATATCCTTAAAGAACGCGAAGAGATGCTTGAACGTATCAGTGGATATGACAAAGAAATGTACCGTCTGGAGAGTCAGAGAGAGAATCGAAAAGGAAAGAAAAAAGAACTTTTGGATTATATGTGGGAGAATTACGAGATCACATATCATCAGGCAAAACAGAGGATCGATCTGGATGAGACGCAGAGCCTTACAAAGGTTAAGGAAACAATCTCTGAGTTAAAAAATAAGATCAAGAACCTTGGACCAGTTAATATCAATGCAGTCGAAGATTATAAAGAAGTTTCCGAACGTTACGAATTTATGCAGAAACAGCATGAAGATATCGTGACAGCAGAAGCACATCTGACAGGTTTGATGGAAGAACTGGAAGATGCGATGCGCCGTCAGTTTAATGCAAAGTTTAAAGACATCAAACGAGTATTTCAGGAAGTATTCGTGGAATTATTTGGTGGTGGAGAAGCAAGATTGGAACTTACAGATGATGATGTATTAGAATCTGGAATCAGGATCATTGCACAGCCTCCAGGAAAGAAACTTCAGAATATGATGCAGTTATCAGGTGGAGAGAAAGCTTTAACAGCGATTTCATTATTATTTGCGATCCAGAATTTAAAACCATCTCCGTTTTGTCTCCTGGATGAGATTGAAGCGGCATTGGATGATTCAAATGTCACAAGATTTGCAAAGTATCTGCATAAACTTACAAAGGATACACAGTTTATCGTGATCACACATCGAAGAGGAACGATGATGGCAGCAGATGTTTTATATGGGATCACGATGCAGGAAAAAGGTGTGTCCACGCTGGTATCGGTCAGCCTGATCGAGGCGCAGATGGAGCGGGAAGAGGAAAAAGCAGAATTATAATTGCAAAAAAGAGTTCAGAAATAGAAAAGGAGGCGCAGCCATGGGTGATAAGAAAAAGGGTTTTTTCAGCCGTCTGGTAGAAGGGCTGACGAAAACGAGAGATTCCATTGTAGGCGGAATTGATTCCGTATTCAGCGGTTTTTCCGCGATCGATGATGATTTCTATGAGGAGATCGAAGAGACGCTTATCATGGGCGATCTAGGTATCCAGACGACGATGGCGATCGTCGAGGATCTCCGGAAAAAGGTAAAAGAAAACCACATCAAGGATCCGGCAGAGTGCAAGGATCTTCTGATTGCCAGCATCAAGGAACAGATGGATCTGGGCGAAAATGCCTACGAATTTGAATGGGAATGCATGACTGGAAGATAAACTTTCCTTTCAAACCCACAAACCACAGCCTTGGAAACAAGGCTGTGTGGCTCGTACCGAAGAAATATAGTACACAAAATAACCCTGCGATGTTTGTGCAGTATATTTCTCCGGATACCGTTGACTATGTTCCTGAAATGCGGTAATATACAGTTACCGCAAGGGAAAAACAAAAAAACGGAGGAACATACAATGGTAAAAACATGGAAAGTAAAAGCATTAACAGCAACAGGAACAGCAACGGAGAGAGTTGAAAACGGAATTCACATTTACAATCCGGGCAAAATCGAATGGAGAGTAATCAAGGAGTTCATTGATTACGAGGAGGCTGAAAACTGGATGATAGGTTACATCAGAAAGAATAACCTTTACCACGGAGATTTCAAAATCACGAGATAAGCTTTCCTGCACGCTCCAAACAGCCCCTGAATCATGGGGTTGTGGCTCGTACAGTCCAAACGTTTGTGACATTAATTCTCCCTTGAAAAACTATGCAATGGGAAACAGTAAGAGCTTGTAAGTCCCTGTTTCAGCTGTTTTCGATTGGACAGTTTTTCACAGTATTTTCCCTTTATGTTTGTTACATTTATTATCGCAGATACCGTTGACTATACGGCTCAAATGCGGTAACATACTAAATGCCAAAAGGCAAAACAAAAGCACGGAGGTAATATTTATGTGGAAACAGGGTTCAATAGGGATACCGAATGGTAAAGGAGGATTTGTCTCAATCAGGTACTGTGCCAAGGTTTATGATGAACCAAGCAACTTTGGAATCAACGAAGGCAGAATCATCAAACTGGAACTCAGACAGAATGGCAGGATAGTATATAATTATGACAGAGGTCTTGACATTGATTGTCAGACGAAAGAAGCTGAACTTGCACTTGCAATTCTGCTTAAAGAATACGAATAAAATAGAAAATAACTAAAAAACAAGAGCCTTATCAGAAATGGTAAGGCTTTTCTTATGCCTGAAAGGAGGAGTCGACATGAAAAATGAATATAAATTTTCCGATGATAAAAAGATTTGCACAATATTTTTTATTGACAGAACTTCTTTTACTATTGATGCAAACGATTTTGAACTTATTTCAAAATACACGTGGTTCAGGGGCAAGAGAGGATATCCTACCGCACACTTCAGCAGAAAAACAAAAACAGCAGGCAGAACCTTTACACTTCATCGACTTCTTTTTGGATTTCCTAAAAATGTTGATATTGATCATATTGATGGGAATAAAATGAATAACCGCAGAGCAAATTTACGTTCATGCTCTCATCAGCAAAATATGTTCAATCAGAAAAAGCGATGCACAAATTCATCAGGATATACGGGAGTTAGTTTTTCAAAAAGTGCCAAGAAATATGAGGCATATATTCATTACAATGGGAAAAAGAAAAATCTTGGATTATATACATCAGCAATTGATGCAGCAAAAGCAAGGGATAAGGCTGCAATAAAGTATTTTGGTAAATATGCAAAACTCAATCTACCAATGGATGTGGTTGCAGTATGAGAAAACTGAAAAATTACAAGCCGACACGATTTATGTCAAATGACTCAAGGTATGATAAGAAAAAAGCAGATTATGCTGTGAATTTTATCGAATGTTTGACACATACAAAAGGTACATGGGCAGGACGCAAGTTTGAGTTGATTGACTGGCAGGAACAAATTATCCGTGACCTGTTCGGAATCTTGAAACCGAATGGCTATCGTCAGTTTAATACGGCTTACATCGAGATTCCGAAGAAAAATGGAAAATCAGAACTTGCCGCTGCGGTTGCCTTGCTGCTTACCTGTGGTGACGGCGAACAGAGAGCAGAGGTCTATGGTTGTGCCGCGGACCGACAGCAAGCTTCGATTGTTTTTGATGTTGCCGCAGATATGGTTCGTATGTGTCCGGCTTTAATGAAAAGGGTTAAAATCCTCACTGCTCAAAAAAGAATAGTATACGCACCAACAAACAGCTTTTATCAGGTGCTTTCAGCAGAAGCTTACTCTAAGCATGGCTTTAATATACATGGCGTTGTATTTGATGAAGCACACACACAACCGAACCGAAAACTATATGACGTAATGACAAAAGGTTCCGGTGATGCCAGAATGCAGCCCTTGTATTTCATAATCACTACCGCAGGCACAGATACAAATTCTATTTGTTATGAAATACACCAAAAGGCAAAGGATATTATTGAGGGCAGAAAACATGACAGAACATTTTATCCAATCATTTATGGAGCAGATGAGTCAGAAGACTGGACTGACCCTAAGGTATGGAAAAAAGCTAATCCGTCTTTAGGAATTACAGTGCCGATTGATAAAGTTGAAGATGCTTGTAACTCTGCTAAAGAAAATCCCGGCGAAGAAAACGCTTTCCGACAACTGAGACTCAATCAATGGGTAAAACAGGCGGTGCGTTGGATGCCGATGGAAAAGTGGGACAAATGCAAGGTGGCTTTTGATGAAGAGATGCTTGCAGGTCGTGTTTGTTATGGTGGACTCGACCTTTCCTCTACAACGGATATTACAGCTTTTGTTTTGGTATTTCCTCCAACTGAAGAAGATGAGCATTATTATGTTTTGCCTTACTTCTGGCTGCCGGAAGAAACGCTGCCCCTCAGAGTAAGACGTGACCACGTTCCTTATGATATTTGGGAACGGCAAGGCTACCTGAAAACCACGGAGGGAAATGTTGTCCATTATGGTTTTATTGAAAACTTCATAGATGAACTGGGACAGAAGTTTCACATCAAGGAGATTGCTTTTGACCGCTGGGGTGCGGTGCAGATGTCGCAGAATCTGGAGGGGCTTGGATTTACAATGGTTCAGTTCGGTCAGGGTTACAAAGATATGAGCCCGCCAACCAAAGAACTGATGAAACTGACCCTGGAACAGACACTTGCACACAACGGACATCCTGTTCTTCGTTGGATGATGGATAATATTTTCATTCGCCGTGATCCTGCCGGAAACATCAAGCCTGACAAAGAAAAATCCACAGAGAAGATTGACGGTGCAGTTGCCATGATTATGGCTCTTGACCGTGCAATTCGCTGTGGATGTGTTTCTGATGAGTCGGTTTATGATTCAAGAGAGATGCTGGTGTTATAGGTTTGATTATCTTTGCAAACTGGAAGTTGTCAGTCTGTGAAAATATTTATCCCCGAAAGCATCATATTCAGCCGATGCTCATCGAACGGCAGATACTCAGCGACAGTAAAACCGACAACATCGCTGCTTTCTGCAATCAAATGAAGCACTTTCGACAGCTTTTCCATAGTCATCTTTCCTCCACCAGCGCCATCACCGACAAGCTCCGGGTTTGCAAAATAAGTTGAATGAAAGAGATGTTCGTCCAATACATCAATATCAAAATGTACAAGGATATGGTCAAATCGGGTCATAAAGGCTTTGATTTCCTCGTTCGTTACAAATGCCTGATCCTGCACTTTGTAATCAACACCCGCTTTTTTCAAAAACGCTTCTTGATAATCATGGAGTGGCTGCAATCCGATATACAGAATTTCCTCCGGTTTGAACACCGGGTTTCTCATTTGCGAAGTAAGCTGCTTTGCTCCCTGTCCCATAAGACTGCCAAGCACCATTGCATGAGCATTTGGATAGCCATCATTTACAGTGGATACATCCGGGTGTGCATCAATCCAAATAATTCCGACATTCTCATATTTTCCGTGCAGATAATCAAACGGAGCAAGTGATACCATGCAGTTACCGCCTATGGTAATGATTCTGTCCGGTTCTTCTGTTGCGATTTTCTGTTGTGCATCCTGAACTCCTGCCAGAACCTCATTCTCGGCATAAATCCCGTTCGTTATAGGTTTTTCCCTGTTATCAGGAGGCAGAACATCTACCCTGATAGTTGGTTGATTGGGGTTCTTCGGCAAAATATACTGGAGCAAATTAGCTCCAAAATAATAAGTGTCCAACCCACCACTGACATGATCTGGGTATAATAATCTAATTGTTTTCATTCTGCAAGCACTCCTTTTCAAATTCCGATTTGTAAGGCAGATGCCCTACACTTAGTTTCACATATTATACCACACCCATATACGAAAAGTCAAGAAAGGACGTGATTTCATGGGAATTTTCAGCGGACTCTTTAAGCCCAGAGATAAGCCTCAAAACAGTTATGACAGCCCGTCATACACATACTTTTTCGG
>OGQW01000693.1_pt1 | contig 24193 bp, 17 predicted proteins | sample 1553301 | NCBI WGS metagenome assembly OGQW01 (sample SAMEA2579974, study PRJEB22360) | human gut metagenome
CCTGCCTCGTCGGGCAGGACTCGAAAAGACTGATCAATCAATCGTGTGCTGGGTGCGTTAAATGCTTTCACCAGAAATCACTTGATGGAATAATCGATCACCTTTCGAAAGGTTTTGACAGCATTTATTGAGCTTCGATGTCTTCAAACCAATAGGGATTGGACCATGCGTGCCGCCCGTCGCGTGCTGTCACGATGACGCGGAACCAAGGGCTGTCAAAGTCAGAAAGATCAATTTCAGTGTGCGTTATGTTGACGCCTGTTTTAAAGGCATTGGTATAACCTTGACCGTTTACCAGAATGGTGGATGCGGCGCTTGTATGCACGACGAGCTTTCGTCCGTTCAAAGCCATATGCTTGATTTCCGGGCCTTCAGACGAATAGAAAGCGCTGCGCTTCAACGCGGAGAGGATGGCTGCCTGCGAGCGCTCTGAGCTTTTCACCATGACCCATGCGAGCGCAAAGTCAGGCAGATGTCCGTGCATATCGTCAACTGCCGTGCAAAGCAGATGGCGGCCTCGATCGAGCAGGCCGTCCAAAAGATAAGCGCCGTCGCCGCGGCTGTGCATGATTTGACAGCCGGCATTCCATACCTCAACGGCGTGTGCGCAGGTTATCGTTTCAGCATCTTCGAGTGTTAGCTGATACCAGCTTGGATGCACGATACTGACAAAGGCACCGGCATCCGCCGCGCGTTGAGCATACTGTGCCGGTGTTTCGTCTGTCATGGGCGGCTGAAAGTTCCCGGGCAGCCCATTAGCCGTCAAGTGCCAGAGCTTTCCATAAGAAGTAGCCATGATGTGGAGTTCCGCAGAGGGAATCGTCAGAAACACGTCATCGTTAAAGACCGACAAATCGGTGATGGGATAGTTGAATTCGGGACGAAAATGATCAGTTACGCAGATGAAGTCGTAGCCTTCGGCTTTATAGCGGGCTGCGACTTGTTCAGGCGGAACCTCACCGTCCGAATTCGTGCTGTGGCAGTGAAGAGAACCACGAAGCCATTGGCCGGCCTCATTAAAGGGAAGCAGTATTGTCATTTGTGCAGGATTGAAATTTGCCGCAAAGGCTAAGTTTCAGCAGAAGTTCATCGAAGCTGGAGATCAGGTCTTGAGCGCCAGCGGCCATCAGCGCGGTTTCCCATGGTTTTCCCAGTCGGTTGGTGCCGATAAATCCGAGTGAACGAATGCCGGCTGCTGAAGCGCCTTCAATGCCGGAGGGACTGTCGTCAATCACTAATGCCTCAGTTGGTTTAAAGCCCATTCGGGCTGCGGCATAGAGGTGAAGATCGGGCGCCGGTTTGCCGTGAGCGACATCTTCAGCGCTGAAGACGTTTTTGCCGAAAAAAGCTGCAAGATCAGTGACCGCAAAGGTGTGCTCAAGACGTTGATGGCTGCTGTTGGAGGCTACGCAGAGTGCAATGCCCGCTTCGCGGAGTTTGACGATCAGCGGCGCCTTGTCCGGAATGCCGGGCGACTTGACGACCTCGTCCGCCGCGAGGATCCGCTCTTCGGAGTGGTGCCCCTCCTCGTAGGGGACCTGCCACTGGTCCAGTTTGGCTTTGTAGCGGTCGGCGATCCGCCCCTTGTCGGAGAGGAAAACGTCGAATCCTTTCTTCTTGGCGAGGATCGCGGAGCCGTAGCCGCTGATGCCGCCGCCCAGGACAACTATTTTTTTCATGGGGTTATCGGATTTTAAGCGTTACCAGGGTAATGGCCGCCAGCAGCAGCGACACGATCCAGAAACGGGTGACGATCTTGGTTTCGAAGAAACCCTGTTTCTGGTAGTGATGGTGCAGGGGGGACATGAGCAGAATGCGGCGTCCTTCGCCGTATTTGCGTTTGGTGTATTTGAAGTAGCTCACCTGAAGCATGACCGAGAGGCTCTCGACCAGGAAGATGCCGCAGAGAAGGGGCAGCAGCAGCTCCTTGCGGATGCAGAGGGCGAAGACGGCGATGATGCCGCCGATGGAGAGCGAGCCGGTATCGCCCATGAAGATCTGTGCCGGGAAGCTGTTGTACCAGAGGAAGCCGACCAGCGCACCGGCCAGCGCCGCTGCGAAGACGACCAGTTCGCCGCTGCCCGGAATGTACATGATGTTCAGGTAGTCGGCATAGACGATGTGTCCGGAGAGATAGGCCAGGATGCCCAGCACCAGTACGATCGGGGCCGATACCCCCGTCACCAGGCCGTCGAGTCCGTCCGTGAGGTTGGCGCCGTTCGAAACGGCCGTGACCACCAGGATCGCCACGACGACGTAGAGAATCCAAGTGAGGGTGCGGTTGCCGCCCGTGAGCCAGCTGTAATCGAATTCGTTGTCCTTGACGAAGGGAATCGTGGTCTGGGTCGTCTGACGGCTCTCGGAGCTGACGATGCGCCGCTGGATGTGGTCGGCGATGGTTCGGCCGTGTTCGTCGAGGTAGATCGTTTCGACCGGTTCGGTCGTCTTTTCCCGGACGACGATGTCGGGCGAGAAGCACATGGTCGTACCTACGATAATGCCCAGGCCGACCTGTCCCACGATCTTGAAACGCCCTTTGAGCCCCTCTTTGTGGTGGCGGAAGACTTTGATGTAGTCGTCCAGAAAGCCGATCAGCCCCAGCCAGATCGTCGAAACCAGCATCAGTTGGATATAGACGTTGTCGAGCTGTCCGAAAAGCAGTACGGGGATGAGAATGGCCAGCAGGATGATTACGCCGCCCATCGTGGGCGTGCCTTTCTTCTGGAGTTGTCCTTCGAGCCCCAGATCGCGGATCTCCTCACCGATCTGTTTGCGGCGCAGGAAGTTGATGATGTTGCGTCCGAAGACGATGACGATCAGCAGGGCGATGATGATGGCTGCCGCCGCGCGGAACGAAATGTACTGGAACATACCTGCGCCGGGCAGGTTGTGAACGTTGTCGAAATATTTGAAAAGATGATAGAGCATGTCGCAGGTTAATTTTTAGCGTAGAGGGCGAAGGCACGGAGAGCCTCCTCCTTGTCGTCGAAATGGTTTTTTACGTCGCCGACGATCTGATACGTTTCGTGTCCCTTGCCGGCCAGCAGGAGGATGTCGCCCGGCTTGGCGAGCATCGCGGCCGTGCGAATGGCTTCGGCGCGGTCGGCGATCCGCAGGTAGCGGTCACCCGGGGCGAGTCCTGCGACCATGTCGTCGAGGATCGCGTCGGGATCTTCGTGGCGGGGGTTGTCCGAAGTGAGGATTGCGGTGGTCGCGTATTTTACGGCGATCTGCGCCATTTCGGGGCGTTTGGTCTTGTCCCGGTCGCCGCCGCAGCCGCACAGCACGAAGAGCTGTTGTCCCGGGCGGCGGATCTCCTCGACGGTCTGGAGCACTTTTTCCAGAGCGTCGGGCGTATGGGCGTAATCGACGATCGCCGTAGTGCCGTCGGCGGCTCGCACGAACTCGAAACGTCCGCTTACGGGATGCAGCGTGCTCATGATTTGGAGCACCTCTTCGCGGTCGGCGCCCAGCAGCAGGGCCGCAGCATAGACGCAGAGCAGGTTGTAAGCATTGAAGCGGCCGAGGAAATGGACCCATACTTCACGTCCGTCGATGCGCAGTTCCATACCGTCGGGGTGTGTTTCGAGGATCTTGCATCGGAAGTCGGCCATCGATTGCAGCGAGAGGGTCTTGACGGTCGCCCGCGTGTTCTGCACCATGACCCGGCCGTTGCGATCGTCGATGTTTATCAGTGCGAAAGCCTCTTTCGGGAGATTGTCGAAGAAGAGTTTTTTTGCCCGGATATATTCGGCGAAAGTCTTGTGGTAGTCCAGATGGTCGTGGGTGATGTTCGAGAAGATGCCGCCCGTGAAATGCAGTCCCCGGATGCGTTCCTGCACGATGGCGTGCGAGGAAACCTCCATGAAGCAGTATTCGCACCCGGCTTCGACCATGCGGGCCATCATCTCGTTCAGCCGGATGGCGTCGGGCGTGGTGTGGGTCGATTCGATGCGTTCGGTGTCGATGCGGTAAACGACCGTCGAGATCAGACCGACCTTGTAGCCCAAGCCCCGGAAGAGGTCGTAGAGCAGGGTGACGGTGGTGGTTTTGCCGTTGGTGCCCGTGATGCCGACCAGTTTGAGCTGACGGCTCGGGTCGCCGTAGAATGCGGCGGCCATGTCGGCCATCGCGGCGTTGGTATCCGCTACGACGACGTAGCAGACCGACGGGGCGAGGTGTTCGGGCAGCCGCTGGCAGACAACGGCGACCGCTCCGGCGGCGACGGCCGCATCGATATAGGCGTGCCCGTCGCTTTGGGTGCCGCTCACGGCGAAGAAGCAGTCCCCGGGAGCGATGCGGCGGGAGTCATACGCCAGTCTGCTCACACGTGTATCGGAGTTGCCTTCCACGCGGAGCACCTGTGTCGCCTTGATTAATTCTTGAATTTGTTTCATCTCTTTATTTGAGTGTTATGGTTACGGCTCCCCCGCGCGAGATCCGCGTGCCGGGAGCGATGCTTTGGTATCGGACGGAGCCTCGTCCCGAGAAGGAAACTCTGAGGCCCCGGCTTTCGAGCAGGAACAGGGCGTCTTTGAGTCCCATGCCTACGACGTTGGGCATCGTTTGGTCGTCCTGTGCGAGCGTCGAGATCGTGACGTTCGAGAGGGAGTCGATCCGTACCGTTCCCCAGCCTTTGCGGTCTTCGAACGAGGTGCGGGGCGAGAATTTGTCGGCGATGCGGCGGATTTGGGCGATGTCGCCGCCTTTGATTCGCCGGGGATAGTGTTTTTCCCCTGAATTTTCCGGCGAGAGATCCCAGTCGTGCTCCCGGTTGTAGAGGTAGGTGACGACCTTCTTGACCACCGGACCCGAGAGCGGGCCGCCGTAATAGGATTTGCCGGCCTGCCGTTTGGTGTGGATCGTCGTGAGCACCGTGTAGCGGGGGTTGTGAGCCGGGAAGTAGGCGACCATGCTGCCGATGTAGTAGCCGTCGCGGTAGCCGATCTTGTCGTCGGCGTATTGGGCCGTACCGGTCTTGGCCGCTACGGTGTAGAGGGTCGTGTCGCGGAAAAATCCAGCACCCGTACCTTCCGTGCCGACGCTTTCGAGAAGTTTGCGGACCTCGCGCAGCGTGCGTTCGGAGCATATCTTGTCCACGAGCGTTCGGGCCTTGAAATGTTCGACCACGTCGTCGCCCCGGCGCAGCTCCCGAACCAGGATCGGAGAGATCATTTTGCCGTCGTTGGCAATGGTGTTGTAGAGGGTGATGACCTGGATCGGGGAGAGTTTGATACGATAGCCGAACGAGCGGCGTACGAGCATACTGTTGGGGTCGGGCACCTCCTTCCAATCCTGAAAGAGCGGTTTTTTCTCGCCGAAAGCCTCCAGTCCGACGGTTTGGTCGAGGTGCAGCTTTTTCATGAAGTCGCTGTAACGCTCCTTGTTGTCGGCATAACGCTCCCAGATCGCCTTGGCGAAATAGACGTTCGACGACTGGGCGACCGCCGTGCGGAAATCCATGTCGTTGAATCCGGCGTGCGAATCCTGCACCCGGATGCCGCCGACCTTCACCACACGTCCGTTGCCCGTGTCGTAGGTCTGGTCCAGCGGCATATCCGCGTCGTCCAGCAACAGCAGCATCGAAGCCAGCTTGAAGGTCGAGCCCGGCTCCGTGTTACGCCCGATGGCGTAGTTCTCCCGCTCGGCGTATCCGCCGCCGGGGGTGCGGCCCAGATTCACGAGGGCGAGGATTTCGCCCGTGCGGACCTCCATCACGATCGTGGTACCCCAGATGGCGTTCTGGGCTTCGAGCTGTTCGCGCAGGTAACGGTTCGCCACGTCCTGCACATCGAGATCGAGCGTCGTGACCACGTCCAGTCCGTCGATCGGGTCGATGTTGTCGCCGTCCACGACGCGGCCGTAAAAACCCCGGGCGATGCGTTGGCGCGTGGCCCGACCGTCGCGGCCGGCCAACTCTTCGCGATAGACGGCCTCGATGCCGTAGTTGCCTCGGTCGCCGGTCAGTCCGATCGTGCGGCGCCCCAGTTCGCCCTGCGGATAGATGCGTTCGTCGCTTTCACGCAGGTTGTAAACCATGCCCATGTTCCAGTTCAGGAGCGGGTATTTGCGCAGGGTTTCCCATTCGGTGTAGTCGATGTCGCGGGGAAAGATTTGGACGGGAGTGTGGTCGCGCAGGGTATCGTAGAGTTTTTTCGGCACGAATTCCCGGTCCAAAATCCGGTCGATCCAGCGGGCGATGCGTCCTTCGGAGCGGGGAACGAGGGTGTCCTTGCGGTATTTTACCTGGTAGTGTTTGGCATGCTGCGTGCGGAACATGCGACGGTATTCGGCTGCGGATCTGTCGCCGAAATAGGCGGCAAGTAGTTTGGACAGCGAGTCGCTCTGTTCGTGGAACGTACGCACGGAGTCGAGCCCCGGGCTGCCGAAATCGAATTCGACGCGGTAGCGGAAGATCGAGGTGGCCAGCGGATCTCCGTCCCGCGTGAGGATGTTGCCCCGCTGGGCCGGGATGATCTGTTCGGTGAAGATGCGTCCGGCGAGCCGTTCGGCATTGTAGGCGACCTCCGAGCTGAAGAGCTGCACCCATACCAGACGTGCGAAGATGAGCAGTCCCGCCAGGATGAAGAGGATGTAGAGCAACCTCACCCGCAGCAGGATGTCGCTTTTGATGCGCGATTTTTCCGGTTTCATCTTGCTCATCAGTCGTCGAGAATTTCACCCGGAACGACCGGGTCGTACAAGTCGATGCCCCGTCGGCGCAGCTCTTCGAGGATGGCCGAGTGGGTCGTATGGCGGAAACGCTGCTCCTGAAGGCGCGTCGAGCGCTCGCGCAGCATCTGGACCTCGCGGTAAAGCCGCGAGTATTTCATGTCGAGGTGCAGCGCCGTGAACATTACGAAGATGCTGACGAAAAACATCGCGGCGATGCAAATCATGTAACGATAGTATTCCGAGGCTCCTTTCCGAACCAGAATATTGCCCGAAAAGAGGAGCCAGAAGATGTTCGAGCGGCGGCGCTCCTCCTTGCGCTGCTCCTCCTGCCGGGCCTCCTCTTCGGCCTGCTCCCGCTCCCGGTCGGCACGAATTTCCTCGTCGGCTTCGCCGCTCTGCACGCGCAGCACTTCGCGCCGGATGCGGCGGGCGAGCTCTTCCTCCCGCTCCCGGGCGGCACGCTCCTCGTCGGTGACGGGGTCGAATTCGTGGTCGTTGTATTTCATGTCGGTCGGAAACGGTTATTGGCGTACGATTTTGGCAGCGGCTCGCAGTTTGGCCGAGCGCGAACGCGGGTTGCGGACGAGCTCTTCCGAGGAGGGAGTGACGGCCTTGCGCGTAATGATTTCGAACGGCGTTTCGGGCTTGCCGAAGAAATCCTTTTCGATGCGCCCCTCGAAATTACCGCTGCGCAGGAAGTTCTTCACCAGCCGGTCTTCGAGCGAGTGGTAGGAGATCACTACCAGCCGTCCGCCGGGGCGCAGCACCTTGAGGCTCTGTTCCAGCGCCATTTTGAGCGCTTCCATTTCTCCGTTTACTTCGATGCGCAGGGCCTGGAACAGCTTGGTCAGGAATTTCGATTCGTCCTTTTTCGGGGTACAGGGCGCTACGGCCGCAACCAGGTCTGCGGTGGTCAGGATCGGCTGCGCGGTCCGTGCGCGGACGATGCAGGCGGCGACTTTCCAGGGGGTGTCGATTTCGCCCCAATCGCCCAGGATGCGGGTCAGGGCATCGGCGTCGAGCGTGTTCACCAGGTCGGCCGCCGTGCCTCCTCCGCGCTGGTTCATCCGCATGTCGAGCGGTGCCGAACCCCGGAACGAGAATCCCCGTTCGACGGCATCGAAATGGTGGGACGACACGCCCAGGTCGGCCAGGATACCATCGACCCGGGTTACTCCGCGCAGCCGCAGGGCGCCCCGCATGAAGCGGAAGTTGCTTTCGACGTAATGGAAGCGGCTGTCTTCCGGACAGTTGTCCCGGGTATCCCGATCCTGATCGAAGGCGTAAAGACGTCCCCGGTCGCCCAGTGCCGACAGGATGCGGCGCGAATGTCCGCCACCGCCGAAGGTGAGATCGACATAGGTTCCTGCAGGATCGATGTCGAGCAGTCGGACGGACTCTTCGAGCAGGACGGGCGTATGATAGACGGAGGTCATTTGGTTTCGATATATATTTAGGGTGTAAAGTTAGGCAATTTGCAGGGAAAAATCGTTATCTTTACCGAAGAAAAAACGGTTGAGAACGGTCGTACTCTGGAAGGCCGGGGTGTCCCGCTTCCGGGATCTCCCTGTACCGATGCGGAGTTTCGATTGGAAATCCGAGCGTAGGTGCGATAGGTGCAAATCGGGCGTCGTACGACTTTCGACCGATAATTAAAAGGGTTACGTTATGCCGAAAATAGATGTCGATGCCGTGCTTGCGGCAAAGGCTCCCCGGATCGCCCGATGGGTGCCGGGATTCGTTATCCGCTGGCTCAAGCGCACGATCCATCAGGACGAAATCAACTATATTCTGGATGAGTATTCCGCGCTTCCTCCTCAGCAGTTTATCCAGGCTTGTTTTAAGTTCTGGGGAGTGACCTATTCGGTCGAAGGGCTCGAAAAGCTCGACCCGAAGGGACGGTATCTCTTTGCCTCGAACCATCCTTTCGGGGGAATGGATGGTATGATGCTGGCCGACGAGCTGGTCGGATATTTCGGCGATGCGCGGGTGATCGTGAACGATTTGCTGATGCACGTCGAGCCGCTGCGACCGCTCTGGATCCCGGTGAACAAGCACGGTTCGCAATGCGGGGAATACCTGCGCAGGTTCGACGAAGCTTTTGCAAGCGATTGTCCGATTCTGACCTTCCCGGCCGGGCTTTGTTCGCGCCGTCGGCAGGGGGTGGTGTCCGATTTGCCGTGGCGTTCGAATTTCGTCAAGCGGGCGGCGGCGTCCGGGCGCCGGATCGTGCCGGTTTTCGTCGAGGGCGAACTATCCGATTTCTTTTACCGCCTTTCCAATTTTCGGAGGAAGATAGGTATCCGGTTCAATATCGAGATGCTCTATCTGCCCGACGAGATGTTTTCGCAGAAGGGAAAACATTTCCGGATACTGGTCGGGGAGCCTGTTTCGACGGACGAGCTGGTCGAATGCGGATCGTGGCAGCAGCGGGCGGATTACGTACGCGAAAAGGCGTATTCTTTGGAAAAAAAGTTGCGTGCCGAAGCAAAACACGGATAAATTGTTTAGTTTTGCTCTAAATTTAACAGCATGGAACCCATCATAGAGCCTGTAAGCCGAAGTCTGTTGCTCGCGGAATTGACCCCTGAACGCAAGGTCCGAAATACGAACAAGGCTTCGAATGAAATCTATATTTTCGATGCCGCCGAATGCCCGTCCCTGCTGCGGGAGATCGGACGCCTGCGGGAGGTCGCCTTCCGGTCGGCGGGGGGCGGAACGGGGCTCGCCGTGGATATAGACGAGGAGGATCTCGCCGGCGACGGTTATTACCAGTTGATCGTCTGGGACCCTGCGGAGCAGGAGATCGTGGGCGGTTATCGCTTTATCGTCTGCACGTCGGAAAATCCCCGGCATCTTTCCACTGAACATTATTTCACCTTCAGCGACAAATTCCGCAAGGAATACCTGCCCTATACCATCGAACTGGGGCGTTCGTTCGTACAGCCTTCCTATCAGTCGCGCGGCAATTCGAAGAGTATCTATGCGCTGGACAACCTCTGGGACGGTTTGGGGGCGCTTGTGGTGCTGAATCCCAAGGTGAAATACCTTTTCGGCAAGGTGACGATGTACGCTTCGTACAAGGCTATGGCACGCAATGCCCTGATCTGGTTCCTGCGCCGTTATTTTCCCGATCCCGATCATCTGGTGGCGGGTAAAAATCCCGTGCAGCTCGATTTGGACGATCCCTATTACGAGCATTTTTTCACGGGCAAGACCTATGAGGAGAATTACCGTATCCTGATCCAGCGCATCCGCGAGTTCAACGAGAACATTCCTCCGCTGATCAATGCCTATATGAATCTCTCGCCTACGATGCGGGTGTTCGATACGGTAATCAACACCGATTTCGGCGGTGTGGAGGAGACGGGTATTCTGCTGACCATTCCGGACATTTATCCCGAGAAAAAACAGCGTTATATGCGTTGGCAGGGGTGGCGTGAAAACCTCAAGCAGCGCCGGGAACATTTCCGCCTCCGCCTGCAGGAGCATCTCTCGCGTATCGGGAAAAGATGGGAAGTGTAGTCGAGCCGGATTTTCCCGGGTCGGATGTCTTATTTTGATAAAATTACGCCTTTTCGGTGTAATTTTTTTGTTTATGGATGCGGAATTTCTCGAAAAATTGTAATTTTATAGAGAAAAGAGAAGTTTGTATGCGTACAAGATTGGTAGTGTCTTTTTTTATCTGTTTTTTGCTGCAGGCATGCTCCGGAGCTTCGACGACGAAGACGAATGGAGTGTCGAACACATCGGGAAACGATCAGGCCGGATGTATCGCCTTGGATACGATCGGCATCGATGGTGCGGTCGAGAAGTTCGTATGGAACGAAGAGGATGGAATCGGCTTCTTAATTCAGGATAATAGCTATTTGGACTTTATTAAATCGTCTTTCACATCGAGGCCGGTGTTTGCTATGCAGGCTGCTGACGGTCGAATAACCTATTCGACGGAGGATTTGATGAAAGAGATGTGGCCGAAAGAGCGGATCGAGGATCCTGTTTCGGTCGTAGCTTGGCGACCGTATGGATTTGCGTTACAAGAGGACGGGAGTTTTTTTCTTCCGGTCGGTGTGGCGCAGTATGATGAGAAGGGGTGCCGGAGCGTGCCTATGCTCGGCCGGTACCGGGGAAATCTGGCTGAAATGACACTCGATTTCGAAAATATGTTCTCCGCTGTGGAGTTGCGATTGAGGAAAGACAGCTTCGCTCTCGAACCGATTAAGGTGAAACAAGTTATTTTGCAGGGAAACGACGGTGAAATTCTGGCAGGATCGATCAAGGTGGTAGCCAGTAGGCAGGAGCTGCCCGACAGTGTGTGCGAAGAGAGGAAAGTCAGTCCTTGCGTCGTATTGGATTGCGGATCGGGGGTGGAGCTGACGGAAGAATCGACCTCTTTTTATCTGCCTGTACTGCCTGTGGAGTTTCGCCGAGGGTATTCGTTAACGGTCGTGACGGATCGTGACAGCGGGAATATGTTCAGGATTCAATGCGGTGGCAAATTCCCCGTAAGATTGAAAAAAGGTCGGATATACCGTGCGGCGGATACGATTGTTCGCCCGGCGTATCTGCAATACATGATTCCCGATCCCAATTTCCGGGCTTATCTTTTGGAACAGGGGTATATCGAAGAGATCGGCGAAAACGGGAGCCGGGTCGTAGTAACACCTGCCGGTCGGGCTGCGACGAAGATAGATTGTTCGAGGCGGGGTATCGCTTCCTTAGCAGGAATCGAGTATTTCCCGCTGTTGGAGGAGTTGAATTGCTGTATGAATATGATATCGACGTTGGATTTGACGCAGAATCCTCGTTTGGTAAAGTTGGATTGTTCGGGAAATTGTCTTAAATCCTTGGATGTAAGCCATAATTCGGTGCTAATGGAGTTACGGTGCATGTTGAATGAGCTGGTGGCATTGGAAACGGATCGGAATCCGAAGCTGACTGTTTTGCATTGTGCATTTAATCGCTCGTTGAAAGCGTTGGATGTGACTGGTAATCCCCTGTTGAAAGAGTTGGTGTGCACGGAAAACAGTCTGTCGAGTTTGGATGTGTCGCATAATTTGGAACTGAAAAAACTTATGTGCGGAAATGGTTTTGTCAAAAAGAACCGTTTGGAAACCCTGGATGTTAGTAAAAATACCAAACTCGACACGTTGGAATGCTCGGGCTGTTGGCTGAAAACCTTGGATGTCAGTCGGAACCGGGATTTGATATATTTGAATTGCAGTAGAAATGAATTGGAGCGTCTGAATCTCGGCGCTGTTCCGAATTTGAAGGAATTGGATTGTCCCATGAATAAATTGAGCCGACTGGACGTATCTCGTTGCAAGGCTCTGACATGGATTTCGTGCGACAGGAACTCGCTCTCCTCGTTAGATGTATCCCACAACCGGTCGTTAAATTGGCTGTCGTGTGGTGAAAATTTGCTTACTACGTTGGATGTGTCGCATAATTCGGTGTTGGAAACGTTGTGGTGTAATGACAACCAATTGACTACGTTGGATCTTTCGGGAAATCCGATTTTGAGAAAGCTGTATTGTTGCAATAACCGGTTGTCCTCTTTGGACTTGAGTAAAAATAAATTCTTGGAACCGAGGAATGTGTCCGATCACGGGAACTGTTTCCCGGAGGAAGAGGGTTCGATTGTGGTTAATTCCTGCTGTTTCTGAAAAATGAAAAAGGGGCTGTCTAACAGTTTTAGACAGCCCCTTTCGTTGCTTTTTGGTTTTACCGCGACGCGGCGATATTCGAGCTGTGCATGCCCCGGGAATCGCGGGCCCAGTCGCCCCTGGCGCGGAGTACCTGTTCGATGATGTCGCGCACGCAGCCGTGCCCGCCCGCGAACTCCGAAACGTAGCGCGAGGCTTCGATCACCTCGGACGCGGCATCCGAGGGACAGACGGGGATTCCGACTGCTTTCATACACTCCAGGTCCGGGATGTCGTCGCCCATGTAGATAACGTTCGCCGGATCGAGTCCGTGGCGTGCGAAGAAATCCTGCATGGCTGATATTTTGTCCATGCAGTCCAGGTAAACATCTGTGAGTCCCAGCATTTTGAGCCGGTGGTCGAGCGTTGCGCCCCGTCCGCCCGTGATGATGCACACTTTGTAACCCATACGGAGCGCATAGACGATGGCATAGCCGTCCTTGGCATAGTATTTTCGGATGAAATCCCCATCGACCAGGGGCATGATTCCCCCGTCGGTCATTACGCCGTCCACGTCGAAAATGAACGCTTCGGTCTTTACGATGTCTTCTTTGAAGTTTCCCATATATCTTGACTTAATGATTCATAAATTCGTAACAGTCGCGGATCGTGAGCGAGTGCGGCTTCGTGTCGCCGCAACGTCGGCAGGTCGCCGCGTACGGCAGGCCCGGTCTGCACCCGATGCGGATCGCCCGAATCGACGGCTTTGGCTGCGGTTTCGGCGATCAGGGGGTTCAGTACGTCGAAGGGCAGTTCGGTTCCGTGCAAAATCTCGCCTCCCAATGCGTAGAGGTGATTGACGAAATTGCAGGCGAAAACCGCCGCCAGGTGAAGGCGTACGCGACGGTCGGAGTCGGCTCGATATACCGTGCGGCTCAGATTGCGGGCGAACGCTTCGAGCTCCGAGGTGAAAGTGTCGTCGTTTCCTTCGACGAAAAGAGGTATCTTGGCAAAATCCACGCTGCGGCCTTGGGTAAAGGTTTGCAGGGGATAGAGAACGCCCCGACGGTCGAAGCGAGCGGGAAGAGCCTCTATTCCGATGCCTCCGGCCGTATGTACCACAGCGGCTTCGGCGGGTATGGGCAGGCTTTCGGCCAGCGTGGTGATCGCCGCATCGCTGACGGCCAGGAGGTAGAGGTCTGCGGCGGCCAGCTCGCGCGGATCGGAGCTCCACGCGGTGCCGTTTTCGAGGGCGAGTGCTGTACCTCGTTTCGCGTTGCGGGCGAAGATCTGGAGCAATGTTGCTCCTTCCGTGCGGCTTATCGCGCGGGCGAGCGCTTCGGCCAGGTTGCCGCTGCCTATGAGGACGATATTTTTCATCTTTCCGAGTGTTTCGGTTCGGGCTGCGGCCCGGAAGCCGGTTTGCGGGCGGCGTTCACTGCGTCGTCCAGGTCGATGAGCCGAAGCCGGTCGCCCGCTGTACGGCAGGCCGTCTGAAGTTCGTCGAGCGCGCGGTCTATTCGGCGCGTTTCTTCGGTCGCGGCGAAGTAGAGGCGTGTCGAACTGTAATTGTCTATGGTTCTGAAAATGTTGTAGAGCGTCATTTCGTGGATGTCCCGTCCGGGGGCGAAGGCCACTTCGCGGTCGTCGTTCGGATTCCGGATTTCGATCAGCAGTCCCGTGCGCACGAGCTGGTGCAGGACATCGTTCACGATGCGGGTGGGCAGCGAAAGTCGGCGGCGGAGTTCGTCGATGGGGAGCGCCCCTTCGTTTTTCCGAAAGCGGTGTACGACCTGGAGCATGACGGCCAGGATGATCCGGCGGCGTCGGTCGTAGCTGATGCCGAGCGATTCGCGCTCTTCGGCGAAACGGTCGATATTCTGGTAGGCGAACGAGAGTTCGCCGCCGAAGAGCAGGATTTCCCACGAGATTTGCAGCCATAACAGAAAGAGCGGCAGGGCTGCGAAACTGCCGTAAATCGCGTTGTAGGAGGTCATCCACCCTTGCAGATAGAGGTAGCCCCACTGAAAGAGCATGAAGACCGTTCCGGCGACGATACCCGCCATGAAAGCGCTGTGCCACAAGACTTTCGTATTGGGTACGACGGCATAGATCAGGGTGAAGCTGCCCCAGATGATGACCAGGGCCGAGAGTTTCGAAAGAAGGATGCCGAGGAACGTATTCCCCGCGTCGAAGAACCGGAGCAGATAACCTCCCATCGTGCTGGCCACGAGCCAGAGGATCGGGGCGACCATCGCGATGACGATGTAGTTGAGGTATTGGCGGGCGATATTGCGCGAGGACTGAACCTCCCAGATGTTGTTGAAAGCGCTCTCCACCGACCCGAAGACCCGGATGACGGCCCAGAAAAGGGTTACGACGCTGACCAGGGCGATAAGCCCGCCCTGCGTATTGGCGAGGGCTTTGCGGGCGAATTCCACCATGTAGTCCAATACTTCGACGTTTTGCGGGAAAAGGGCGTAGAGATCGTCGATCAGGCCGTCCAAAAGCCCGAATCCCTTGACTACGGCGAATACCAGCGCCAGGATCGGGACGATCGAGATGAGCGTATAGAACGTCAGGGCGGCGCTGCGCACGATCGTATCGTGGGCGATCAGGCCGCGTGCCGTGTAGAACAGCAGCTTGTACTGTCTGACGGCCCACCGGACGCGGGGATTGCGGTAGGAGTTTGCGTTGCGCCGCAGGATCGTGTCCGTGAAGTAGGTGAAGACGTTCTTGACTTTCATTTCGGGACGTTTCTCAAAGGTAGCTATTTTAGACGGATTGTCCAATAATCCTGCCCGAGTTTCGTGAAGGCGATCCGTCGCTCGCCGCCTTCGCGTATGCCGAGCCGTGCGGCGATTTCAGCCGCCGTGAGCGGGAAATCCTGTTTCAGAATCGTCAGCCGGCTGCCGGAAAGCTCCCGTTTCAGTTGCTTGGGGTTGTAGGGCTCGATCCGTTCGATCTCCAGCCAGCGGCCCAATGTGTCTTCGGACTTTTCCGCTGCGAATCCGTAACCGTTCGGGCTCCAGATGTCGGCGCGGCCTTGCAGGTAGGTCGGCGTCAGCCGGGCTTTTTGAAGCGCTACGTCGGGGATCAGCAGCCAGCGGTAAGCGGCCGGATCGAAGGGCTTGTCGCAGGGAGTTGCACGGGCTTCGGCCGGCGTGCAGGAAAATTCTCCCAGTTCGAGCGCAACGGCCGTCAGCAGGGGGCCGGTTCCGTCGGCATAGACGACGACTTCCTTGCATTCGTCGTGCAGGGACACCACTTCCGTGCGGCAGGGACCGAAGAGCCGGAATGTTTCGCCGACGTCGAACAGCGGGGAGTTCTTGACGCAGAGGTTCGGGGCGATGCGACGGAGTTCCGGCAGCAGCTTCGGTATGTCGGGCGAACAATCCTCCAGCCGCACCAGCTTGCGCCCTCCGGCGCTGCGACGGTCGGGGTCGGCGTAGATCCAGTCGAAGTGGTCCAGGGTCGAGGCGAGGAACGCCTCGGCGGAGGAGTTGATAACCCGTATGTTCGTTGCGCCCAGCCGCCGGAAATTCTCTTCGGCGACGGCCGCCAGCGTCGCATCCCGTTCGAGGGTGATGACTTCGCGGAAGCGTTTTGAGAGGTAGAGGGCATCGACGCCCAGTCCGCAGGTAAGGTCGAGCACCGTGTTTCCGCTGCAACTTTTGCGGGCCGCGCATGCCTCGCTCGAGGCCTGTTCGAAAGCCAGCGGCGGGAGGATGCAGCGGGCTTCATAGTAGGAGGGGAGTTTCGTCCGTGCCCGCGCAAGGTATTTGACCTGCGTGGCGACGAGTGCCGCATGCGGAATACGCTTGTCGAGGGCGATCGCCGCAGGGTCGCGGCCGATTTGTTCCTCGACGGTATGCCGCACTTCGGGAGTCAGCAGCAGTCGGTATTGTTCCGGAGTCATCATTCCGGGAGCGAAGATACCGATTTTTTCCGTTCGGCGCTCCATAGGAGTAGGGTTGCGAAGATGAAAAGTCCGTAAACACTCCAGCATTGGGTCGTCGTGAGCCGGATGTCGAGGGCGGCTGCCGGAAGTGCCGCTGCAGCTCGGATCAGTTCGTTCTGTGCCCGGGCTGCGAATCCTGCGACGACCGAGAAGAGCGGTGCGAGCGCCGTTCCCGGGATCACGAGCCAGAGCGTGCAGCTCCCGACCACGACGTAGGAGAGCAGGATGACGACGGGGTTGAGTGTCAGTCCGACGACCGAGATCTGGCCGAAGGTATGGGAGATAAGAGGTGCAGTCGCAGCGGACGCTGAAAATCCGATGGCGAGGGTTGCGGTCAGCATATCGATGCTTTTGCGGCGTGTTCGCAGGAGGCGGCAGAGGGGGAGTCCCCAGGCGATGATGCCGGCGACGGCGATGAACGAGAGTTGGAAGCTGATGTCGAACAGGTAATCGGGATGGAAGAGCAGCATGACGAAGGCTACGCCGGCGAGTGTGTTCATCCCGACGTATTCCGACGACGAGGCCAGGGCGAATTGCAGGACGGAGAACATCAGCGCGGCCCGGACGACGCTGGGCGGGAATCCCGTCGTGGCGGCATAGAGCCAGATGAGCAGGATGACCGCGATATTGCGCAGGATGTGTCCGTGCCGGAAGAGCGGCAGCCACCAGAGCAGCAGGTTGGCGAGCAGAAAGACGATGCCCACGTGCAATCCCGAAACGGCGAGCAGGTGCGAGGTCCCGCTGCGCGAGTAGGCCGCACGGAGTGCAGGGGAGAGCGAGCGTCGATCCCCGGCCGTCATAGCGTTGCAGAGGGCCTGTTCGTCGGGCGCCAGGGACAGACGGTCGAGCCGTGCGACGGCCCGTTCGTGCAGGAACAGGGAGAGATGCTTCGGGGGAAGCTCCCGGTGCAGGGTGTCGCGCAGCAGCAGGCTTGAGCGGTTCAGGTAGAGGGTGCCGACGTATCCCCGGCGGGTCATCAGCCGTCCGTAGCCGCCGTGACGGGCGGTGAAAGGGTAGATTTTGCCGCGTACGACGGCTCGGTCGCCGGGATTCAGTGCGGTCGAAGAGTCGCATCGCACCACGAGGTTTCCGGCAGCAGGGAGCCATTCTCCGGTTGCGGAGTTCCGCCGGGCGCGGATCGTTGTGCCGGAGGCCGTTTTGCCTTCCCGTTCGGAGAGGCGTTCCCGGACGACGATTTCGTATTCGCCCGGAGTGCCAGTCGGCGGAGCGGGAGTGTGTCTCAGTTCGGTGACGGTCATGCCGAAAAGCAGAATGGCTCCCAGGATGGCGAGGTTTGCGCCCCGGTCGTCGGCGAGCAGTGCCAGGATACCGCAGACGAGGAATCCGCCTACTAACAACCACAGCGGCAGTACGTAGTGGTCGGCCAGCAGGATGCCGGCCGCGAGCGGCGGCAATGCGCGGAGCAGGGGCATGCGCCGGAGTTTCGACCGGAGGTTTTCGGACTTGAGTCGTAGCATAACGGAGCCGGATCGCGGGAAATGGACGGAGAACCGGGCTTTGACTTTGTGTTTTTTTCGTTTTCTGCGTTCGGTGGGACCTCGCGGGCAGTCGCGGGCCTCGTCGATCGGATATTTGCGGTTTGCCTCCTTTGGAGGCGGCGGAATATTCCCGCCTCTTCGTTGCATCCGCTTCGAGTGTCGGGTTTCGGATTCGGCGATTTTCCGATTCGTAAAGATAATTATTTTTCGGAAGAATAAGCCGTTCGGATGTATGGATAATACAAAACGACACGCATCAAATAGAATGATGCGTGTCGTTTTGTCGTGTCGGAGATCTTTTCGCCCGTTTAGAACGATGCGAATGTGTTCCAGTTCGAATTTTGCTCCGCTGCGGCCTGAATGTCGGCAGGCAGGTTGGCGAAGAAATTATATCCGGTCAGCGCTTCTATTTCGGCGACCGATTTGGTGTAGCTCTGGTAGCTTTCGCCCGAATAGACGCGGTGAGGCAGCCATACACCGACCGTCGATGCCGAAGAGATCTTGCCCGAAGCCTCTCTTTTGACTTTGAGCAGTACCTTGTAATAGTAGTTCGGTACGGGACAGTTCTTGGTATCCTTGGCCGGTTTGATATATGTGATCGTTTCATTACCGGTTACAGTCCGTAGGATGGCGCTCGTAACCACGTAAACCGTATCGGTCTGTTGTTGTGCGAGCGTCCGCACGTCACCTTCGAGCGAACTCCAGATGCCGGAGTTGAACCCGTTCTGAATCTGCGGCGTGGAATTCGTAGCGTAGAACGTCTGCGCACACATGGTGCCATAGGGATCCTTGTTGCGGTCGGCGTTCGGGATCTGGTGGCCGCGAGCGTAGATGTTCGAGGTGGAACCTACGTTCACTCCGTACGATCCGGCCCAGACATTGATTTGTTGCGAGGTCGGAATCCCGGGTGTCGCAGCCCACGGATCGTTCGGACGTCCCGATCCCAGGTCACCGGCCGCCAACGGGTAAGCTACCCAGTAGGCCGTGTAGGTCGAGGTGTCGTAATACATCGTGTAGTTGCGTGCCGTGTCGTAAAAGGTCCGCAGCAGCATATTGCTGCCTGCGTTGTCCTTGGCCGGAAGCTCGTACCAGGCGGCATGATCCGTCCGTGCCCCTTCGGTGGTAAAGGTTGTCGAAGAACTCTGCGGCGTGGAGCCGTTGGTCGCCGTTACGACGCCGTAAACCGTGTACGTCGTTGCGGGCAGAAGATCGGAGAGGTTGGCGGTCGCTTCGTTTCCGACAACAGCGGCAACGACACTTCCCGTGTCGCTGCCGTTCGTTGCGGAATAGAAGAACTGCACTTCGGTTGCGTAAGCGGCGTCGGTCAGACTACTGGAAACCTTCGCTGTACTCGAAGTTATGTCGCTTACGCTCGGTGTGGCAATTCCCGGGGTAGGGTCTGGGGAAGGATTATCGCCTCCCCCTTCTCCCGAGTTTCAGTTGATCGTGATGGTTTTAATCATCAACGACTTGCCGCCCGATTCGGTGTTTAACGTAAGGACGATCTCGCCGGACAGCGGAGTTTCCGATTCGACGACATACTCCTGGTTATTCGTTTTTGCCAAGGAGATCGTTTCGCCGAGTGCTTGTCCACCGACGGTTGCATTCACGGTACTTAAGTTTGCCGTATTTGCCGACATAACCAACGTGATTTTTTTGATTCCTCCGGTATAATCGGACGTTTTTATGGTGACACCGCTGGGTTTCGACCAGGAAAGACCGCGTATCCCGCTATTGGTATCGAATGCAGTGGGCGCTTTGCTTGCAGTCCATGTCAGTCCGTTTACTGTTAAGCCGGCAGCGATCTTGTCTTTATCCGCGCTTTTGAAGGTGTAGGTCCAAGTTTCTCCGACACCGCCTTCCGGCTTGCTGTTCTGGGTAATGAGCAATGTCGCGTTGGCTGTACCCAGTGAAGTGGTAGCGGTAAGAACGATGCGTGCTGTACGAGGTGTTGCGACCGTATTCTCTGTGGCTGCGACTTCGAGGCGATTTTCGCCGCCGTTGTAATCACTTGTGGTGATCCAGTCCGGCTGTTCGGTTCCTTCAGTGCCGTCGTAAATAGCGACGGAAACGTCTTGCGTTTCGGCATTCTTCAACGTAACGGGGATGTAGTGTGTTTCCGTATCGTTATAAGACAGTGTCAGGGTGGACGGATCCAATGTGATTTCAGGCAACTTGACGTATTCGGCAGGGATCAGAGTCAGATCTTTTGTCTGACTGCCGGTATAGAATCCGAAACCGAGGTTTGCTGTATTATTTTTCGCCAAAATACGGGAAGGGGTCGCTGCCGATGCGATTTGGTAAGTGCCTTCGGACTTGTTCTTGGTAATTACCAGTTCATAAGGAGTCGTAGAGGTCGTAGCGCCGTTGTCGCTCTCCCAGGAGAGATAGTTCTCGCCTTGACTGATCGTGTAGTTGTCGCCCGATTTGGTGATTGTCCAAATGAGGGTTTCATCACCCGTTTTGTAGGGATTTGACGGTGTAATCATTACGGGGGCCAAACGAATACCGTCAGCCAGAGAACTCATTGCATAGGTTATTTCGGATTGGGTCGCCGTAATGACGTAGTCGCCGCTCAATGTTTCGGTCGCCTCTTCCGCAGCGCCGGTCATATCGACCGCGAAAGTCGAGCTGTCGCCTGCTGCGAAAGCCAGGGGCCGGCCCTCCTGAACGGTTACCGTCTTGGTGAAGATCTTCGATGCGGTGGTCACGGTAACGGTGAATGTTTCACCGGCTGCCACTTCGAACGGGAAGCAGGTGAAATAAGCCGTCATGCCCGCTTCGCTATTGGCCGTGATGTTCATCTCCGAAGAGTAGTTCAACGTCACGTTATCGGCGAAATTGTTAATATAGCCATACTCCTTGATGGTACCTGCCGTCATATCGACATAGCTGCGGCCCGTGACTTTTTTGTCGGGAGCCGTAAATTTGACGCCGAGGACACTTTCCGCAGATGCGAGGTTCTTGACCGTCATCTTACCGATGGCAACGGCACGGCCGAAACTCATTTGCAGTTCGGTCGGCTGACTCTCCAGCGAGATCGATTTGGCGATCAGCAGGTCCGCGTTCGAATCGAAGCTCGTAGCGGTCGGCTGTTGAGATGTGCGTGTGACGACTTTCATGTTGGTAATATCCGTATTGTTGGACGTAACCCATGCCGAGGCGGGATAAACCGCGTTATAAACGAGCGGAGTGTTCGCATTCTCCGGGAACGATACGGCGAATTTCGCCGTGCCGTCGCTTACTGTACCTTCCTGCGAGTTGGCGTATGTGGTTTTGGAGGCGGCCGTTTCGAACACCTGAAGGTATTCGCCGGTTTCGTTCCACGAGATTTTCCCCGTCAGGGGATCATATGTAGTACGGGAACCGGATGCTGATTCGAGTTCAGACGATGCGGTGACCGTCATCGTTACTTTACGACCGTTCGACGGGTCGGAAACCGTGTCGTCTTTGGAACAGGCTGCGAACAGAGATGCACACACTGCGACAGCCAAAATGGATTTGAAAAAAGTTTTCATAGTCGTAGGATGTGTTTGTTAGTATTCTCCGTAATCGGTGTCATTAACGCTGCCGCCTGCTTCGCCGGCTCCGCCATAGTCCAGGACAGTGCTGTTGGCAAAACCTTTCTCGATCGAGATGCTGAGGATCTCAACCGAAGGAGCGGAGTACGAAGTTCCCCCCCCCTTAACCGTAGATTCGTAGTGTTTTTTCATAATCATAGAGGTATTATGTTTGAGAGTTTTTACATCGTGTCCTGGTTATGGGCTACCACAAATATAGACAATATTCAATTAAGGAACAAGAAAGAATCCAAAATTCATCGAATCTTCATATTTCGATGCGGATTATGCGCGAAAGCGTCCGAAATTTAATATAAATTGTCGAACATGCTCTGGCTCTTGTCGTACTTCAGGTCGGCAAGGGAGGCGGCTTTGACCCCGATGTTGAAGCTCCAGCTCTGGTAATGACCGAAGGGAATCCATGCGAACGACATCTGCCAACAGTGCAGGTCGCGTGTAATGGTGATGGAGGCCGGAGTAAGCTCTTTGGCCTGGAAGTCGTAACCACCCTGGAATGTCACGCCCATTTTGGGGAGAATCGTGACGCTGCCGTTGATACCGAGGGTCTGGGTGATGTTTTTCTGGTATCCTGTCGTGCCGTTGTTGGTCGGCGAAGAGGAGTAACTGATCGTATAGTTGAATCCCAGGTTCCAGGGTAGCGAGAAGTCGTAGTAGGCCTGGGTCATGTATTGCCGTCGCAGGGCCGGGTTCATTTGCCCGTAAGGGTCGTAGAAAGGATTGGCGTAGGCCGGATCGACCGGGGCGCTGTTGATGTCGTTGATCGCCGGGGTGGAGTTGTCCTGGCGGGATTGGAACGTATAGCCGAACGAAGTGCTGGCCGATACCACACGGCCCGGGAAAAAGAGTTTGTTGATACGCTGGCCCTGCGGGGTGACCCGGTAAGGGTCGAGCGTAGCGTTGATATTGATGCCGAAATTTTGGAAAACGGTCGTGCGCAGCGAAATGGGGATGTTCGAAAGTCCCATGGAGTCGGCCAGGAAGTTATAGGATACCTGTCCGATGCGGAGTTCGTCGATCAGTTTGATCTTCTTCATACCCGAGGTATCGCGTTTGCTGAGCACCTTCATTTCGAGCGTCTGCGAGAGCGAGGCGTTGATGGCCATGGACTGACCGGAGCTGGGCACGCCGAAGATGCTCCCTTCGAAAGGCGAGTAGGTCTTGAAATTACCCAGCGTATCGCTCTGCACGGTCTTTACGTAGCCGTATTTCTGCTTGGAGAAGTCGGGGGCGTAGGAGAAGCTCACCGTCGGGGTGATCGTGTGGCGGATCGCCTGTACCTTGCGCGTTTTCTTCTTGGCCTCGTAGCGGCCATAGATGATCGTCGAGGCCTGCAGGCTGAAGTTGTAGTTGTACAGACGGTAGAATCCGTACTCCGGGTCGAGTTTGTCGATGCGGTTCAGCACCGGGTTCCAAACCTGCTCCTGTTTTTTGAAATACCACTTTTCGGTGTAGTTGATCGTAGGTCCGAAGTTGATGTAGTTGAAGATGTTGTACGTCGCCGAGATAGGAATGCTATGCTCGAAGCCGTACTGCATGTTCTGGAGTGTTTCCTTGGTGAAGATTTCGGACTCTTTGGCGTTGGCCTTGTTGTTGAACTTGCCGGTGTAGCGGAGCGAAATCTTTTCGTACCACCGCTGCTTGCCCATCGCCTCCTTGCGTTTGAAGGGGTAGAAGGTCGAAACGTTGAAGACGACGTTCGGCAGGGCGATCGAGAGCGTTCCGCTCTGCGAGTTCTGCGAAACGGACATGTTGGCCGAAAGGGAGAACGGTGTGCCGAGCCAGCTTTTCGAATAGGAGATCGTCGAACTTGTCTGCGTCTGGAGCGCTTCGTTCAGGCTGGTAGCCGAATAGCGGTTGTAGCCGCTGGTACGGAAATCGACCGATGCGGAGAAGGTCGATCCCGGATTGGCTTTGGGGTCTTGCGTATGCTGCCAGTAGAGCTGGAAGTTGTTCTGCTGGAGGAAGTCGGGTTCGCCCTTGTCGCCGACACGGACGTTCGAGTAGTTGAAATTCAGGGTGCCGTTGTACTTGTAACGCTTCATATAGCGCGACATCGCGGATGCCTCCCACGATCCGAGGGTGTAGATACCGCCCCGGATGGCCAGGTCCATGTGCTCTCCGAGCGTGAAGTAGTAGCCCAGGTCACGAATGTAGAATCCCTTGGTCGATTCCTCGCCGAAAGTCGGCATCAGCAGACCCGACTTGGGGCCGGAACTGAGCGGGAAGAAACCCTCGGGCAGTAGCGGAAAGTAGATGGGAACGTCTTCCAGGACCAGGTAGGCGGGACCCGTGACCACTTTCTTGCCGGGAATCACCTTCGCCTTGGTCATCGCCAGGTAGAAGTGGGGGTGGTCCGTCTGGTCGCAGGTGGTGTATTTGCCGTCCTGGATGTGGATGGTGTTGTCGTCCATCTTTTTGACGTTGTTGCCGATCAGCCAGCCGTCGCCCTCCTGAGTCGCCACGCCTTTGATTTTCGCCTTTTTACTGCCGATGTTGTAGGTGATCGTGTCCATCGTGTAGGGATTGGCGGCTCCTTCGGTGAAAGTGGGGTTGGTAACTGTCGGTTTGCCGTCTATCGTGTCGCGCTTGCCGTGGGCGTAGATGATCTTTTCGTCCATATTGACCCGCATGAAATCTCCCTTGAGATTCATGTTCTGGTAGTTGATATCGCCCTGGTTGTAGATATAGACCGTGCGGTTGCGTACGTCGTAGTAGAGCGAGTCCTGGTTTTTGCCGCTGATGATGTCGTCCAGGAAAGATTTTTTCCGGGTCGTATCGCGCCGGGTCGTGTCCTGACGCAACGAATCGCGTAGCAGCGAGTCGTTGCCGGTG
>OGQW01000700.1_pt1 | contig 23977 bp, 24 predicted proteins | sample 1553301 | NCBI WGS metagenome assembly OGQW01 (sample SAMEA2579974, study PRJEB22360) | human gut metagenome
CGTCATTGAGGCCTTTGCCTCGGCACCCACGCAGCGCACCTCATCGGTCTTGGTATCCACAGCCACGACCGAAGGCTCCCGCATGATGATGCCCTTGCCCTTCATATATACCAGAGTATTTGCGGTACCCAGATCGATACCTACATCTTTAGAAAACAGGCCCATTGTAAAAATTCTCCTTATGCTTCCCATTTTATCTATAGCGCCAGAACATCCGGCAGCCCTTTTGTGCCGCCTTTGCGCAGAATAACACGGTTCTATTATAGCCGCAAGGCAATGATTTCTCAAGCGTTTGCGCAAGTTTTCTTCGTTTTTTCCAGTTTTATCACACAAAATGTGCCAGCAGCTGTACGGTGCGGCTCACCGGCAGGCCCATGATCGTGTAGTAGTCGCCCTCGATGCGGTCCAGCCAGAGGGCCGCACGGCCCTGAATGGCGTAGGCACCGGCCTTGTCGTAGGGTTCAGCGGTGGAAGCGTAAAAGACGATCTCCTCCCCGCTCAGCGGGAAGAAGGTAACGCGGCAGCTGTCCACAAAGCTTTCGGTGCGGGTCCCGTCCGAAATGCACACACCGGTGTGCACCTCGTGGGCAGCACCGGAAAGGGCCCGCAGCATCCGCTTTGCGTCCTCTGTGCTGTGGGGCTTGCCGAATACTTCACCGTTCACATCCACCACGGTGTCGCAGCCGATGACCACCGCACCCGGGTGCTGGGCCGAAACAGCAAGGCATTTGCCCCGGGCCAGCTGTTCCACCAGCTGAGCAGGGGTGTCGGCCTGCACTGTGCTCTCGTCAAAATCGCTGACACAGACGGTGAAATCGGTGGTGTACAGAGAAAGCAGCTCCCGCCTGCGCGGGCTGCCGGAAGCTAAAATCAGGTTCATGATTCCATCTCACTTTCCGGTAGAGCCAAAGCCGCCCTCGCCGCGCTGGGTATCGCCCAGCTCTTCGGCAGGCACAAAGGCAGCGGTGTACACCGGTGCGATGCACAGCTGGGCCACACGCTCACCGGGCTGAATGGTGTAGGCTTCCCTGCCCAGATTGACCATGGGCACCTTCAGTTCGCCGCGGTAGTCGCTCATATCGTCCTTGAGCCGCCGGAGCCCCTCTTCGATGACGGGGCCCATGTTTATGTGGATGTGGCGTACGCGCTCGTCCTGGTTCTCGTACACGGCGATCACGGTGTCCAACAGCGCTTCGATGCCTTTGCCGTTGCGTGCCTCGACGGGTACCATCGGTACGCCGAGCATCCGTCCCAGGTTGTCGTAATCGAGCTCCGAACCGCGTGAGTCGAGCTCGTCGTACATATTGAGAGCCACCACCATGCGCGGGTTTATATCGATCAGCTCGGTCGTCAGGTAAAGGTTGCGTTCGAGGTTCGACGCCACGACCGAGTTGATGATGACGTCGGGCGTCTTTTCGGCGATATGGCTGCGGACGTAACGCTCCTCGGGGGTATAGGCCGAAAGGGCGTAGGTGCCCGGCAGGTCGGTCACCTCGAAGCGGTAGCCGCGGTAGTAGCGGTGCCCGCTCTTGGCGCCGACGGTCACGCCGCTGTAATTGCCCACGTGTTCATGGCCGCCCGATATGGCGTTGAAAAGCGAGGTCTTGCCGCTGTTGGGGTTGCCCACGAGCGCCACGCCGATCGTGCGGCTGTGGCGCGAGATGACCTCGTCGGCCGTGGCGCAGTCGTCGTCCGCGCCCGGCGTCCCGGCGGCGGGGTATTCGGGGGCTTGTTCCGGCGTTCCGCAGCCGCATTGCCCGTGGCGGTGCCCGGGATGATGGCGGTGGTGGTGATGTCCTCCGGCAAGGTATTCGTTCACTTCGCTGTCGGAGAGTACGACGACCATGTCGGCCTCGGTACGGCGCAGCGAGATGTCGTAGCCCATGATTTTATATTCGATCGGGTCTTTCAGGGGTGCGTTGAGCAGTACTTCGACCCGCTGCCCGCGAACGAATCCCATCTCCATGATGCGCCGGCGGAAGCCTCCGTGGCCCGTCACCTTGAGGATCGTGGCCGACTCGCCGGTTTTAAGTTCGGATAAACGCATTGTCGCTCTTTAGTTTTGGCGCCAAAGATACGACTTTGCGGCCGGATATGCAATCCCCATTTGTGGGTATATTCGGGCGGCCTTACCACCCGCCGCCCAGTGCCTTGCAGAGGTTCACGTAGTTGATGTACTGCTGTGCCGCGATGTTCACCAGCTCCATCTGCGACTGGTAGAGGCTCCGCTCGGCGTCAATCACGTCGAGGTAGTCCGACAGCCCGCTGCGGTAGAGCGCCTGCGTCATGGTGGCAATGCGGTCGTTCGAAACGACCAGTTCGCAGGAACGCTCTGTCTGGGTGCGGTAGGTGGCGATGGCGACCAGCGCCTTCTCGACATCTGCGAATGCCGTCAGTACGGTTTGCTCGTAAGTCTTTGCCGCCTGCGTATAACGCTCCATGGCCGCCATCTCCGAGCGGCGCAGCTTGCCGAAGGCGAACAGGGGTTGCGTGAGCGAGCCCAGCGCATCCCACGCCCAAGGGTTTGCCGCAGTTAAACCTTTGATCGAGTTGGAGGCTATTCCTCCTTTGGCTGTCAGTGCGATGGACGGGAATCTTGCCCCGCGTGCGACCCCGGCATTCGCGGCCGCCTGGAGCATATTGTAACGCGCCTCCATGATGTCCGGGCGCCGCTTGAGCAGTTCCGACGGAAGCCCTACGGGGATGTCGGCGGGATGGCGGTCTGCGAGCAGGCGCAGCCCTCGCTCACGGCAGCCCCGAGCCCGTGCTTCCCGCCGCCTGCGGCGTTTCGCCCAGCAGGATGTCGAGCGACAGCCGCGTCTGCTTCACGGCGCGCTCGTATTGCGGGATGTCCGCCTCGGCCGTATAGACCAGGCTGCGTGCCTGCTCCAGCGCCACGCCGTCCGACATGCCGTAGCGGAACATCGAGTCGATCAGTGCGGCCGATTCGCGCCGCAGGGTGCAGCTGCGCCGGGCGATCGCCAGGTCGCGTTCGTATTCGAGCAGCGTGAAGTAGGTCGTGGCGACCTCCGCGGCCAGCGACAGCCGCACGCCCCGCAGCGCCCATTCCGAGGAGGCGATCTGCGCCCTGGCCGCCCGTTTGGCGTTACGCAGCTGCCCGAACAGGGCGATCTCCCACGAGAGCGACGGTTCGACGGCATAGGTCTGTACGATCTTGGTCTGCGGCGTGTATTCCCCCTCGGCCGTGACGCCTATGCCCACCTGGGGCAGGAACTGCGCCCGCACGACGCCGAGGTTCTGCCGCGCCTCTTCCACGCGCGAAGCCGCTACGGCCACGTCGCGGTTGTTCTCCAGCGCCCGCTGCACGAGGTTGTCGAGCACCGTGTCCCCGAACAGCCGCCACCAGTCGGAGGCGAGCGCCGCGGTGTCCCGCGGGAAGCCTTCGCCGTAGAGGTAGCCGTCGGGCACGTCGACCTTGGGCGGGTAGAAACGGGGTGTGCAGGCCGCGCAGGCGAGTGCGAAGATTAGGGTAAGGTATCCGGTTTTCATAGTTTTTCCTCCTGTTTTTTGCGTTCGCGGCGGCGTTCGAAATTCCCGATGCGCCCCACGAAATAGTAGAGTGCCGGGTAGACGAAGATGCCCAGCAGCGTGGCGAACAGCATACCGCCCACCAGTGCCACGCCCATGATGTTGCGTGCCGTGGCGTAGACCCCGCTGGCGAATACCAGCGGCATGACGCCGAGGATGAACGCGAAGGCGGTCATGATGATCGGCCGCACGCGCAGTTTGGCGGCGCCGATCGCGGCGTCCATCAGCGACAGGCCTTTTTCGTTGAACAGCCGGTCGGCATATTCCACAACCAGGATGGCATTCTTGGCCGCCAGGCCGATGAGCATGACCAGCGAAATCTGCATGTAGACGTCGTTGACGAAGAAGGCGTCCAGCAGGTGCGATCCCCCGATGAAGAGCACGGCGCCCAGCACCGCGACGGGGACGCTCATCAGGATCGCCAGCGGCAGTCCCCACGACTCGTAGAGCGCCGCGAGGGCCAGGAAGACGAACACCAGCGCCAGCAGGTAGACCAGCCCGCCCGTCTTCGAGGCATTGGCTTCCTGGTAGGAGGTGCCGCTCCACGCCGTGCCGATGTCGTCGGGCAGCACCTCGCCGGCCGTACGGGTGATCTCCTGCATGACGGTCGTGGTCGAGGCGCGTGCCGCGGGCGTCACCGTGAGGGAGATCGAGCGGTAGAGGTTGAACTGCGAGACGTATTCCACGCCCACCGTGTCGACCACCTCCACGAACGACGATACGGGCACGCTCTCGCCCGAGGACGAAGCGACGTAGTAGTTGTCGAGCGAGCGTTTGTCGAGGCGGTATTCGGGCGCCGCCTGGATATAGGTCTGGTAGAGCTTGCCGAAGCGCGAGAAGTTGTTGATGTAGGCGCCGCCCAGCAGGGTCGTCAGTTCGCCGTACAATACGCCCAGGTCGACGCCTGCGGCCAAAAGACGGCCCCCGGCTCAAGCCGCCCGACGAGCTGCGGCCAGCGCCTGCTCCTTGTCGATGCGCAGGCGGCGCTGGGGCACCCCGGCGTTGAACTGCGTGGTCACCGAGGCGATCGAAGGCTGTTTGCGCAACGAGTCCATCAGCCGCCCGGCCTGGGTGAGCAGGTAGGCCGTGCCGCGCCCTTCGAGATCCTGCACCTCGACCGATACGCCCGAGGTGATGCCCAGCCCGGGGATCGAGGGCGGGATGAAGGCATAGCACTCGGCTCCCGGCACGGCGACGTACAGCTCGTCGGTGAGTTTCTGTGCGATCTCCATGGCCGAGAGTTTGCGGTCGGCGAAGTCGACCAGCGAGACGAAGATGATGCCGCTGTCGGTCGAGGCGATGCCCGCCATCATGTTGAAACCTGCGGCGAACGAGGTCGAAGCCACTTCGGGCAGGGTGCGGATCACGGCGTCGGCCTCCTCCATGGCGGCCTGCGTGACGGGCAGCGCCGAGGCTTCGGGCGTGGAGACCATCACCATGACGTAGCCCTGGTCTTCCTCGGGGAGGAACCCGGCGGGCAGCTTGCGCCATACGACGAAGATGACCGCGAGTACTACGGCGATGAATACGCCCGTGCGCGTCACGTGGCGGATAAGCGTCGGCGTAAAGGCCGTATAGCGATCCATGTTGCGGGAGAACCAGCGATTGAAAGCGGCGAAAAAGCCTTTCTGCGGCGGTTCGCGGCGGCGCAGCAGCAGGGCGCACAGCGCCGGGGAGAGCGTCAGGGCGTTGAATGCCGAGATCACCACCGAGACGGCGATCGTGATGGAGAACTGCTGGAACAACCGGCCTGTGATGCCGCCCGTGAACGACACGGGGACGAATACGGCCAGCAGCACGACCGTCGTGGCGACGATGGGCGAGGCGACGTTCTTCATGGCTTCGAGCGCCGCGGCGCGGGGCCGCATGCCGGCGGCGATGTTGACCTGCGCGGCCTCGACGACCACGATGGCGTCGTCGACCACCAGGCCGATGGCCAGCACCAGCCCCAGCAGCGAGATGATGTTGACCGAGAACCCCAGCAGCGGGAAGAGCGCGAAGGCGCCGATGAGCGAGACGGGGATCGCCACGAGCGGGATGACGGTCGCCCGCCAGTCCTGGATGAAGAGGTAGATGATGAAGATCACCAGCAGGAGGGCGATCACCAGCGTGTGGAATATGTCCCGGATACCGGCGTCGATGCTGGTCGTGGTGTCGACGATCGTGGTGGCCGCAATGCCGTCGGGCATGCGTTTTTCGAGCCGTGCCATCGCCGCCCTGACCTTCTTGCCCACCTCCACGGCGTTGCTGCCGGGCTGCTGGTAGACGACGATCATGGCCGTGGGCTTGCCCTCGAAGAGCGAGCTCACGCCGTAGCTCTGGCTGCCGAGCGAAACCTCGGCCACATCGCACAGCCGGATCTGCTGGCCTTCCGAAGTCGTGACGACCACGATGTCGCCGAACTGCGCGGGGGTGGTGATCTGCGGCGGCATGGTCACCGTATAAGTATAGGTGGTGCCGTCGGGCGCGGGTTCGGCCCCGAACTGCCCGGCGGGGTAGATGCCTCCCTGGTTCTCGATGGCCGCGGTGACGGCCGAAACCGGGATGCCGTAGTATTTCAGCACGTCGGGCTTGAGCCATACGCGCATGGCGTACTCGCCGGCGCCCATGATCGACACTTTGCCTACGCCGTCGATCTTGAGCAGCTCGTTCTGGAGGTTGATGTAAGCGTAGTTGGAGAGGAACTCGGCGTCGTAGCGTCCGTCGCTGTGCAGCGAGAAGACCAGCAGGAAGCCGGTCATGGTCTTGCGCGTGGTGACGCCCTGCTTGGTGACCGTCGCCGGGAGCTGTGCGGTGGCCGAAGAGACGTTGTTCTGCGTGAAGATGGCGTCCAGGTCGGGGTCGGAGCCTATGTCGAAGGTCACCTGCATGACCATCGAACCGTCGTTGGCGCTGGTGGTCTGCAGGTAGAGCATGTCGCTCACGCCCATGACGCTCTGCGCCACGGGCGTCGCCACGGCGTTGTTGACCGTCTCGGCATCGGCGCCGTCGTACGTAGCCGAGACCTCGACCACGGGCGGCGTGATGTCGGGGTATTGTTCGATCGGCAGGTTCAGGATCGAAATCAGCCCCACGATGACGATGACGATGGCCAGCGACAGGGCGAAGATCGGGCGCGAAACGAAAAATTTCTCCATGGCGTCACTTTTTTTCGGGGATGACCTTCATGCCGTTGTGCAGTTTCTGCTGCCCGGCCGTTACCACCAGTTCCCCGTCGATGAGCCCTTCGTCGATGCACCACATCGACCCGTACGTGTCGCCCGGGATCACCCGGCGGTACATGGCCGTGCTGTCGGGGCGTACCACCCAGACCGAATTGACGCCCTGCGCCTGGCTCACGCACGCCTGCGGCACGACCACGCGCGGCCGTACGGGGCCGACGCTGGCCTCCACACGGGCGAACTGCCCGGGTTTGAGCGAACGGTCGGGGTTGGGGAACATCACTACCAGCACGAGCGTCCCGGTCGTGCTCGACACGTCCTTGCGCGTATAGTCGTAAAGCCCCTCATAGGGGTATTCCGTGCCGTCGGCCAGCATCAGGCGAATGTCGGTGAGCAGTCCCGCGTTGTCGAAGATCGAGGTGCGCGGCCCCGCCGAGCGCAGGTATTGCGCCATCGGGATCGCCACGTCGACGGTCAGCGTGTCGATGTTCGAAATGGTCGTCAGCACCCCGAACTGCGTGCCTGGGCCCACGTAGTCGCCCACGTGTGCCGAGGTGTTGGAGATGATACCGTCGATGGGCGAGCGAAGCTCCGTATAGCCGACGTTCATGCGGGCGCTGCTGAGGGTCTGCTCGGCCGAGCGGACGGTGGCTTCGGCGGCTTTGTACTGGGCCGTATACTGATCCAACTGCGACTGGCTGATGGCGTTGATCCTGGCCAGCGGCACGGCGCGGTCGTAGTTGTTGCGGGCTTCGATCGCCTGCGCCCGGGCCGATTGCAGGGCGGCCTCGGCTGCGAGCATCGAGGTCGAAAGCTGGTCGGGGTCGATTGTGAACAACAGCTGCCCGCGCTTCACGGGCATACCGTTGGCAAACTGCTTCGTAAGCAGGTAGCCGTTCACGCGCGGCTGGATCACCGCATCGAAATTGCTCGCCAGGTAACCGATGAACTCCATGCGGTTGGGAACGCTGTCCGTGACGGCTTCGGCCACGCCGACCCTGAGCGGGGGCATGGCGGTTTCGGGCTTGTGCCTGCGGCACCCCGCGAGGAGTACGGCGAGCAGCCCCGTGATAAGGAAAAGTCTGTTCATACCGGGATGTTTTACACCCTTGCAGGGGCAAAAAACGTACCGTGAACAGGGTGACAGCTAGTTAAAAAGGGGATTATATGCTAAAAAAAGCTGATTTTTTTAACTGCAAATGATGATGTTTAGATAATTTTTATATCTTTGCGTTGATAACAAACCCAAATTAATATAAAAGTTATGAAAGAATTAGTAGCAAAGATCAATGCCGAGTACGAGGTATTCGCAGCAAATGCAGCAGCACAGGTAGAGAAAGGCAACAAGGCCGCCGGTACGCGTGCCCGCAAATCAGCACTGGAGATTTCGAAGCTGATGAAGGAATTCCGCAAGGTTTCCGTAGAGGCTGCGAAATAATCGCCGACTACAAAGACGCAACAAAGGCTGTCCTTGCGGGCAGCCTTTGTTGTTTTCGTGCCGCATGCGGAGTGCTCCCGCGGCAAGCCGGGCGGGCACCAGTGCAGGTCAGGGCTCGATGCCGAATTTGCGGAATACCTCCATGTCCTCCCCGGCGAGGCCCGTCTTGCGGAAGGGTACGGCCTCGTTGTGGTCGTTCAGATAACGGCGCGGCCGGGTGCGGTCGTAGCCCGCGTTGACCAGCGACACGCCCGTGTCGATGTAATTCCCCCGGATCGAAGCCATGTCGGCCATGGTGTGGAACAGCGCGTGGGTCGTGGCGGGTACCGTGGCGTTTGCCTCGGCGGCAGCGGCCTTGTCGGGGAAATTCTGCCGGTAAGCGTCGGAGAACCACGCCAGCGAAGCGACGTAGAGCTGGTAGGCCGTCGTCGTGGGCGAAGCGTGCAGGAACCGTTCGCGCCTGTCATCGAGGATGTCCTCGCCGTGGTCGGCGCAGTAGAGCAGCGCCGACGAAGTCCCGCGCAGCCCGCGCAGGTACTGGATCGTCTCCGAGAGGAAGAAATCCGTGTAGAGGATCGAATTGTCGTAGGCGTTGCGGAGCGTCTGCACGTGTTCCCGTGAGATCGCCACGTCGTCGTCGGGGCGGAACTGCGCAAACTCGCGCGGGTAACGCTGGTGGTAACTGAAGTGCGAGCCGTAGCAGTGGAGTATGAAGAGCATCTTCTGCGCCTTGTTGCCTTCCACGGCGCGGCGCACCTCGTCCAGCAGCTGCATGTCGTGGCGCGGCGAGCGGATATAGATCAGGTGGTCGGCGTCGCGGGCGAGTTTGTCGATCATGGCGCCCTGCGGCGACTGGTTGGAGATGAACCAGGTCTCGAAACCGGCCTCGTTGAACAGCGCCGGGAGCCCCTTGCGGCGGTAGAGTTCGGGATGTTCGTCGGTCGCAACGGACGAGAGGATCAGCGGCACGCTCTTGTGCGTGGTGTTGCTCTGCGTGAGCATGTCGCGGAAAACGATCAGGTCATCGACCTGCGAAAGGCGGGGATTCGTCTCGCGGTCGTAACCGTACAGCTGCCAGTTCATCGCACGCGAGGCTTCGCCGATGACGTAGACGTATATCTCGCGCCCCGGTGCCTGGGCCGTGCGCGACGCACCGTAGGTGAAATCCTCCGAGGTCTCCTCGAAATTGTAGGCCTTGCGGAATTCCGTGGCACTCAGGTGTACGTTGTAGAGCACGTTGAGCGGGAAGATCTCGTCCCGCAGCACGTGCCGGTCTTCGCTCACGCGGTAGGCCGGCCACAGCGCCAGCATGCCCAGCGCCATGAGCACCGCCCCGGTCAGTCCGACGTTCATGCGCGTGGTGCGCGATATCTGCCGTTTGTGCCCGATTTCGCGCGCGGCGAACCACAGCAGCGGCAGGTACATCACGCAGACCAGGATCACGGAGGGGTAGATGTTGCTCAGCAGCTCGCCCGCTTCGCCCGGGTTGGTCGTCACCAGGTTGGTGAACATGTCCGTGGCGATGATCGAGTTGCCGAAGAGGTACAGCAGCACGATCTGGAACGCGCACAGGAAAATGAACGGGAACGCCAGCCAGATCATTATGCCCGAACGGCGCAGCGCCACGCTCCACATCATGTAAAATCCCAACGGCATCAGTATCAGCGCCTCGACCGTCCAGACGGAGTAGGGTTCGGTATTGGCCAGCACGCAGTTGGGGATAATCAGCGCGACAAAGAAATAGACGGTCAGCAGCGTGGTGAAACGGCTGCGGGTTTTGACCGTCCGTTGCCGGTTATGTTTGTTCGGATCAGCATTCATATCTTTACTAACCTAAAAAGCTTCGTTCAGGCTCAGCAGGAATCCGCTGGTTTTCTTGCCGAAGCCGTAATCGAGCCGCACATTGACCCGTTTTTTCAGCTCCCATCGCAGGCCGACGCCATAGTTGGGAAGCGTTTCCGACCAGTCGAACCGGTCGAGACTGTTGAATACGTTGCCGGCACCGCCCCATACCGTGCAGCCGATACGCCGCCAGATGCGCTGGCGCAACTCTACCTGGAAGGTAATCATGTCGTTGTCCGTATAGCGCCCCTGGTAGTAACCGCGCATGCGCTGCGAACCGCCCATGCGGGCCAGCATCGGCCACGGGGTGCCTTCGGAGTTGAACTCCGCGTAGAGGTCGGTGGCGATCAGTCCACCTTTCCACACCTGCCGGTACCAGTCGGCCGTGAAGGTCGTGCGCCACAGCGACTTGCCGCAGTTGCCAAGCCCCTTGGCGTAGAAAGTCTCCTCCAGGCTGACATAGATGCCCCGGTACGGGTTGGGGATGAAGTCGCGCGAGTCGTACTCGAGGATGGCTCCGATGCCGGTGGCAGTGTAGTGCGTTTTCTGCCCGTACTCCTGCAGGTAGCCCTCGCTGCGGGCGTCAAATTTCTTGCCCTGCGTGTGCTCGAAGCTCAGGATGCCGCCCACATAGGTGCTGGGCAGCACGCGGTGCAGGTAACGCCCTTTTACCAGGTAGCGTTTCTCGTTGTACGACCCCTCTTCGTTATACCGTCCGTCGTGGTAGCCGATGCCCCCCATGTCGCGGGGCGCCGAGGCGAACATTACCGTGTAGTCGATGCGCTTGCTGTTGCGGGCGAAGATGTTGTTGCCCGTGACCCCCAGCGCATAGAATCCCGAAATCGAGACATTGGCGAAGATCGAGATGTCCGAGGGTGCCGTCACCGAGTCCGTGCGGTCGATGCGGTAGAGGCCCGCGGCCAGCAGCCCGATGCCGAGGCTCGTATTCTTCGAGTAGCTCGGCCCCCCCGCGAAAGTGAAGTCGATCTTCTTTTCGAACGTGCGGTCGGTGGTCGAACCTTCGAAATATTTTACGACGCGGCGCAGGAACGGCGGGCTATTTTCGGCCTGCGGTTCCTCTTCCTCCGGAAGCGGGGTGTATGTATAGTGCAGCGTATCGCTGCCGTTGATGTATACCTCCTGCTCCTGTGCCCGTCCGTGCAGGGCGCAGCCCAGGGTGAAGCATACAACGGCTATCCTGCGCAGCATCCGGCTATTTGTACTTCTCGATTGTTTCGTAGAAATCGGCCTTGTCCTGCTCCGAGAGCACGCCCTTGCGCAGGAATACCAGCTCGCCTTCCTTCGATACGATCATCAGCACGAACTGGTTGTTGCAGTCGCCCAGCTCCCATGCCGTGCTCAGGATGCGATCCTGGTCGGCCAGTACCAGCGCGCCGTTCTTGGCCGTGCGCTTCTTGGCCATGTTGCGGGCCATGCCGTTGGGAACCATCGGGGCGTCCTTGAGGTTCATCACCCCGAAGCCGTAGATGTTGTCCCCCTGTGCACGGTGGTTCTCCTCCAGCTCGACCGTGAAGTCGTTGTTCTGCTTGTGGCGGTCGGGATCTACATAGAATATCATCAGGTTCTTCTCTCCCCAGTACGGCAATTTGGTCGGTTTGCCGTCGAGGTCGAGCACTTCGACATTGTTCACTTTGCGCGGCAGCCCCTGGGCCATGGCTGCGGATGCCGTGAGCGAGAGGGCCGCCAGCATCGCGATTACTTTCATCTTCATTATATTCTGTTTTTTGGTTTTAAATGAAAACAAATCGGGACAAAGTTACAACATTTCCGCTAACATACCGACCGGCAGGCCATATAATATTGTTCTCTTCGTTCAATTTTTTCGTTTCGCAGGGAAAAGGGCCGTGTCGAATGCGTACAGCCCGCCGCCGGACATGGCCAGAAAAACATAGACCCCCAGCCAGGTGAATGCCAGCGTCCCGAAGCCCGGGGCGCCCCAGAGCAGCACCCCGAGGATTCCCGCGGCCATGACGATGGCCGATGCCCGCACCCACAGGCCCATGATTATCAGGGTGGCGAGCACCACCTCGACGAGCGAGACGATGACGAACACGGCCGGGCTGCCGGCGAATGCGAAAGAGGGATACGAGTCGACGATCTCGTTGTAATCCTGTATTTTGCCTATGTTGTGGAAGAACATCATGCCTCCCGCGAACAGGCGCATGTACAATACGGCCCAATCCATGTGCCTGCATTGTGCGATCCGTTCACCGATTCTTTTTTCCATGCCCCGTGCCGTGCAATTTGCATTCCAAACCCCCGCACGGCGAATATCCGGCCACGCCGCACCGCCTCAATCGTCCTGCCGGGCGAAAGACCAGTGCGTATGAATGATCTCCCAACCGCCGGACGTTGCGGCCGTGTAAACTTCCGTGCAGTGCATCCTGAACACCTGCCCGTCCCTGAGGGCCTCGTAATCGTATGCCAGGACGGCAGCGCCCGGAGACAATCGCACGACGGGGCCGATCATCCGGTACGTGTCGATCCGGATCTTGCCCCTGACTGTGCCGTAGTACTCTCCGAGGGCTTTTTTGCCGATGAGTTTGCGTCCGAGAGCCGGGTCGAAATAAACTACGTCGCCGGACGTGAGTTCCAGGAACCCGTCGGGGTCGCCCTGGTTCCACCGCTCCGGTGCCCGCCGTTCCAATGCGATGATTGCGGCTTCGGGGGCCCCGCCGCCAGGGGGGGCGGGGGGGTTTGACCGTTCCTCCGTCTGCCTGCTCTCGGGGCTCTCCTCCCCTTCCAGCGCCACAAAGCCGCCCACGGGCAGGGCGCGGATGCTGTACTGGGTGCCCTTGCGCACCCGCTTGCACAGCACCGGCCCCATGCCGATGGAGAACTCGTTGACCTGCACACCGCAGAGCTTTGCCACCATGAAGTGGCCAAACTCATGGATGGCGATCACGGCGCTGAACACGAACACCGCAGCAATAAAGGTGACAATAAAAGACATCAGTTCTCCTTACAGGTGCGCTCTCACAAAGGCACGGGCCATCTTGTCGCACTCATACACATCGGCCAGGGTGTAATCGCCGCCAAAGCTGTCGCTGTCCACAACAGCCTCCACCAGTCGGCCGATATCGAGGAAGCCGATCTTATCCTCGAGGAAGAGCTTGACTGCCTCCTCGTTGGCACCGTTGGCGGCGCAGGGGCCCAGACCGCCTTTCTTGATGGCCTTTTTGCAGGCAGCCAGGCAGCGGAAGGTCTCCTCGTCGGCCACATCGAAGGTCAGCAGCTTCAGGGTGGTAAAGTCCAGCTCAGGCACCACACCGGGCACACGGGCCGGGTAGGTCAGGGCGTACTGGATGGGGATGCGCATATCGGGCACGCCCAGCTGGGCGATGATGGAATTATCGCTGTACTGCACGGCAGAGTGGACAATGCTCTGGCGCTGCACCACGATCTGGATCTTCTCGGGGGGCAGGCCGAACAGCCAGACCGCCTCGATCAGCTCCAGGCCCTTGTTCATCAGGGTGGCGGAGTCGATGGTGATCTTGGCACCCATGTTCCAGTTGGGATGCTTGAGGGCATCGGCCTTGGTCTTGCCCCGCAGCTCCTCGGTCTTCATGCCGAAGAAGGGGCCGCCGGAGGCCGTAAGCAGGATCTTGGTCAGGCTCTTGGCGCTCTCCTTGTCCTGCAGGCACTGGAAGATGGCGGAGTGCTCGCTGTCCACAGGCAGCAGCTTCACGCCGTGCTTTGCCACAGCCTGGGTCACCAGGTGACCGCCCGTGACAAGGCTCTCCTTGTTGGCAAGGGCCAGATCATGGCCGCTCTCAATGGCGGTCAGGCTGGCACCCAGACCGGCGATGCCCACCACACTGTTCAGCACCACATCGGGTCCGTCCATGGCGGCCAGCTCCTTCAGGCCCTCTGGGCCGGTCAGCAGCCGGGGGGCGTTGGCACGGCCCGCCAGCGCCGCGTCCAGCCGGGCGGCGGCATCGGGGTCGGTCATGCAGACATACCGGGGGTGGAACTCCTCGATCTGCTCCAGGATCTTCTCCACATGGCTGTGGGCGGAAAGGCCGAACACCTCATACCCCTGGGCACGGATGACATCCAGGCTCTGGGTGCCGATGGAACCGGTAGAACCCAGCAGCGTGATTTTTTTAGACATAAGCTACCTCCTGCATTCAGTGATAGAAAACAGCGATGACCACCATGGTGACGAACGGCGCAATGAACATGACGCTGTCGAAGCGGTCCAGAATGCCGCCGTGGCCCGGGAAGATGGTGCCATAATCCTTGATGCCGCACTGGCGCTTGACCACGCTGGCGAACAGGTCGCCGTAGATGCCCAGCACAGCGGCCACGCAGGCCAGCAGGGCAATGATCACGTACATCGAAACGCCGATGTTGGTGCGGGTGAACGCCTCCATCCGGTTGGCCGCAATGGAGTAGATGACGGTGGCGATCACGCCGAACACCATGGTGCCCAGCACGCCGCCAATGGCTCCCTCCACGGTCTTTTTGGGGCTGACCACGGGGCAGAGTTTGTGCTTGCCAAAGGCTCTGCCTGCAAAGTAGGCGCAGGTATCGCCGCCCCAGGCAAAGCAGAGGATGAGCAGAATAAAGAACATCGCGTCATAGCCGTAGGTCTCCACCGGCAGCAGCTCCTTCAAACGGATAAAGGAGTAGAAGCAGAAGATCACGATGCCGGAAAACATCACCAGACCGCTGGCTTTTGCAAAATCCACCTGTGCGTTGCGCACCACCAGATAGATGCCGAAGAACAGCACCATCAAAAAGGAGGCCGGCATGACCAGCCGCCGCCACACCTGATAGCTGGACAGCATGATCAGCAGGGTGTAGGGCACGAACACGGCGTACATGGGCCATTCCTTTCTGCCAAAGCCCAGGGCCTTGAAGACCTCGTGGATGGCGATCAGGGTAATGGCGGCAATGACAAAATTGAACACCAGCGTGTCAAAGGTGAACAGCACCCCGATCAGGACGAGGATGCCCACAATTGCGGTTATGATACGAGTTTTCATTCAAATTTCTCCTTTTGGGAATTGCAAGGGTCAGATGCCGCCAAACCGGCGGGAGCGCTTGTTGAACTCCGTGATGGCGGCATCCAGGTCATCACGGGTGAAATCGGGCCAGAGCACATCCATCTCCACCAGTTCGGCGTAAGCGGCCTGCCAGAGCATGAAGTTGGAAAGGCGTTTCTCGCCCGAGGGACGCAGGATGAAATCCGGGTCCTTCTGGCCGGCAGTATACATGTGGTCGCTCATCATTTCTTCGGTGATGTCCTCGGGCTTGAGGGTGCCCTCTGCCACCTGCTGGGCCAGCTGCCGGGCGGCCCGCACGATCTCGGGGCGGCCGCCGTAGTTCACGGCAATGTTCAGGGTCATGCCGGTCTTGGCGGCAGAGTCCTCCTCCAGCTCGTTCATCAGCTTCTGGAGCTTTGCATCCAGCGCGGCCCGGTCGCCCAGGAACTTGATGCGGATGTTGCGGTCCTTATAGTTGAAGCCCTTGAGCAGATACTCGCCGAACAGCTTCATAATGGCGGAGACCTCTTCCAGCGGGCGCTTCCAGTTCTCGGTGGAGAAGGCGTAGAAGGTCACGGACGAAACGCCCAGCTCCTCGCAGTAGTTGGCGATATCCTGAAACACGGCGGCACCCTTTTTGTGGCCCGCGGTGCGGGGCAGGCCCCGCTGCTTGGCCCAGCGGCCGTTGCCGTCCATGATGATGCCGATGGAAAGGCCCTCGGCAAATTCTTTGGGATGGTTCATAATCATTCTCCTGCGTTTGCGGGGCGGGGGTTCCCTGCCCCGGTTTCGGCAAAAAGTGCCGCGCACTCGTTCCAGCGCACGGCACCTCACACGTTTCGTTTCGCCGCGGCGATCAGACGGACATGATCTCCTTCTGCTTTTCCTCAACGGCTGCGTCGATGTTCTTGATATACTTGTCGGTCAGCTTCTGGACCTCTTCTTCCATGGTCTTCTGGGTGTCCTCGGTCAGCTCACCGGCCTTCTTCATGGCCTTGGCCTTGTCCATAGCGTCACGGCGGACATTGCGCACGGCCACCTTGGCCTCCTCGCCCAGCTTGGCAACTTCCTTTGCCAGCTGCTTGCGGCGCTCCTCGGTGGGAGCCGGGAAGTTCAGGCGGATGGTGGAGCCGTCATCAATGGGGGTGATGCCCACGTCGCTGGCCATGATGGCCTTGCTGATGGCGCGCAGCAGGGTGCGGTCCCAGGGGGTGATGGTCAGGGTGCGGGCCTCGCTCACGGCCACAGAGGCCACCTGCTGGATGGGAGTGGGGGCACCGTAGTAGTCCACGCTCACCTTGTCCAGAACGGCGGGGTTGGCACGGCCTGCACGCACAGCGGCCAGCTCGCGGTCCAGATGCTCCACGGAGCTCTTCATCTTTTCTTCAAATGCCTTGGTGTTGCTGCTCATTGTCCTTTTCTCCTGTTATATATTGTTCTGCACAGGCGCTGTGATTGCTGCCTGTTCCATTCTATGGTACGGGGATGCGGGCTATGCTCAGCCCTCGTAGACCAGGGTGCCCACGTTCTCGCCCTGCACAGCCTTTGCAATGTTGTCCGGGTCGGCCAGGTCAAAAACCAGGATGGGGAGCTTGTTGTCGCGGCAGAGGGTGGCGGCAGTGCCGTCCATCACAGCCAGGCGATCCTCCAGCACCTTGGTAAAGGTCAGGGTGTCGTACTTTTTAGCATCGGGGTACTTGTGGGGGTCCTTGTCGTACACGCCGTCCACCATGGTGGCCTTGAACATGATGTCCGCACTCACCTCAACAGCACGCAGGGCCGTGGTGGTATCGGTAGAGAAGAAGGGGTTGCCGGTGCCGCCGCCGAAGATGGCGATCTTACCGTCTGCCATGGCCTTCAGGGCATCCTTGCGGGTAAAGGCAGGGGCCACCTGCGGCATGGTGATGGAGGTGAACACCTCGGTCTCCACGCCCAGCTGCTCCAGCTTGTCGGAGACGGCCAGCGCGTTCATCACGGTCGCCAGCATTCCGATCTTGTCGGCCAGGGTGCGCTCCATCTTTCCGCTGGAACGGCCGCGCCAGAAGTTGCCGCCGCCCACCACGATGCCGATCTGCACGCCCAGGTCGTGGGCCTTTTTCACGCCGCCGCAGATCGCGTCCATAGTCGGCTCGTCAAAGCCGGTGCCCTTTTCGCCGCCCAGGGCCTCGCCGCTGATCTTCAGAAGGATCCGCTGATATTTCAATGCCATATCAATACACCACCTAAATCATTTCTCTCATCAGGCCGGAGTTTCCCCTGCCCCTGATTTATTCATCTTATTTTACTATAAAATCGCTTCAAAGTAAACAGGAAAAGTGAACAAGCTCTCCCCATCAAAAAAGCAGACAGCCCGCAGGCCATCTGCTTGGAGGTTCACTTTGCCGGAACAAATTCGATCTTGACCCGCATCCCCATACCGGCAGCCAGCCGCTGCAGGGTGCGAAGCGAAGGATTTCCGTTGCCGCGCTCCAGCTTGCTGATGTCTGTCTGGGCAATGCCGGTGCGCTCGGAAAGCTGCTGCTGGGTCAGTCCGCTTTCCTTCCGGGCAGCAAGGATCGCCTCGATCACAGCAAATTCGGGGTCAAGGGCATCCCACTCTGCCTTAAACTCAGGGTCTTTCATCTGTTCGTTGAGAAAATCATTGAAATTGGTCATTTGGAGCACTCCTTTCGGCTGAGATAATCGGCACGGTACTGCTTTGCAAGTGCGATCTCGGAAGCAGGTGTCTTCTGCGTCTTTTTGACAAAGCCGTTCGTAAGGATGATCCTTCTGCCGATCACAAAAAAGTACAGCACACGGGTAATGTCGGAGCCGAACTTGGTGCGGATCTCAAAAATGCCATCCTCCAGATGCTTGGAGTACGGCTCCCGCAGTGAAGGCCCTTCCTCCCGGAGAAGCCCCACCGTGCGCACGACCTTAGCCCGCATTTTCGCATCCAGAGCCAGAATAAACTCTTTCGCCGGTTCGGAGCCATCGGCTTTGTCATAAAATTCGATCTCGTATTCCTGCACGCCGCCGCCTCCATTAAATAGTGGTTTTATCCTATATTCAGTATAGCGGATCAGGCTGCCATTGTCAAGTGGATTACAGGCAAAACAAAAAGCCCCGAGTTCCGAAGAACTCAGGGCTTTTTTCTGCATGGAGCGGGCAATGGGAATCGAACCCACCTCCTCAGCTTGGAAGGCTGATATACTAGCCGATGTACGATGCCCGCGAATGCAGGATGAATTATACCACGTTTTGGCTCAAATGTCCAGTGCTAATTTTTAAGAACCGGACTTCATGCCCAGGTAGACGGTGCCCACGCCCGCAGCGATGTTCAGCAGGCCCATGCCGATGCCAGCCACGCTGGAGAAATAGGTCAGGGTGGAATCAATGATGAGGTTGCCGTTGATGGTGCCTTCCGGCTCAGGGTACTTCTCGGGATCCTTCTTCTGCAGCTGGACCGCCACACCGGCAATGTTGGAGACATTCAGGTAGGCCAGCATGCTGGTGGCCAGGCCCATAACGGTGGAGCCCAGTGCCATCCAGTTGATGGACAGGCCGCCGCTGGTGTACTCCATTTCCTCTTCAGCCAGAGGAGCATAATTCTTGGGATAGTTGATCATGGTTTTGTACCTCCAAATGTGTTTCAAGAGGGGTCATCGTGGTTTCATTATAGGTTCTGCGGCTCCGGCTGTCAAGGGTCGAAACTTCAGCAGACAAAAGCAGCGCCCTCCCTTTTTCAGGGAGAGCGCCGCGTTCCGGTTTTCTCTTATTTTTCCTCAGAGCCGCCCTGCTGCTCCTGTTCCTGCTCCCTGCGCAGCTTTTTGATTCGCTTCTTCTCGCTTTCCACATGGGGCCAGGGCCAGGAGAAGCCCTCGTTCTCGCGGCACCATTTGACCAGCGGATAGAACGAGAACGCCAGCCCGAACAGATACAGCAGGACGTAGAGCGCGCCGGAAAGGCTCACCAGTGCGTCCAGCGCGCCGATGAGCGCCATGATCAGGCCCGCCTTCAGGAAGAACAGGCCGTTCTGGCGGCAGTATTCCGGGAAATTCTCCGCCTTGACTGCCTGACGGCCCTGATCTCCCCACACACGGGGATTCTTCATCACCGAGTAGCCGTAAAAGACCATCATCAGGCCGCAGGTAAGCTGGAATCCAAAAAACATATCACACCTCGCAGGTTTTCAGGGGGACTCAGTCGTCGTAGCCCTCGAACAGGGACTTCATGGCGGGCAGGAAGTCCAGCGTTGCAAAGTAGTCGCGGGGGGTCTCGGCGCGGCGGATGAGGCGGTGAGAGCCGTCCTCGCAGAGCAGGACCTCGGCGCTGCGGAGCTTGCCGTTGTAGTTGTAGCCCATGGCGGAGCCGTGCGCGCCGGTGTCGTGGATGTAGATCAGGTCGCCGATGTCGATCTTGGGCAGCATCCGGTCAATGGCGAACTTGTCGTTGTTCTCGCACAGGCCGCCGACCACATCGTACTTGTGGTCGCAGGGGGCGTTCTCCTTGCCCAGCACGGTGATGTGGTGGTAAGCGCCGTACATGGCGGGGCGCATCAGGTTGGCAGCGCAGGCATCCAGACCGATGTACTCCTTGTAGATGTGCTTTTCGTGGATGGCAGTTGCCACCAGCGCACCGTAGGGGCCGGTGGTAAAGCGGCCCATCTCGGTGAAGATGGCCACATCGCCCATCCCTGCGGGCACAAGGATCTCCTCAAACTTCCGGCGCACGCCCTCACCGATGGCCATAATGTCGTTCTCGGTCTGGTCGGGGCGGTAGGGGATGCCTACGCCGCCGGACAGGTTGATGTAGCCGATGTGGGCACCGGTGGCCTTCTGCACACGGACTGCCAGCTGGAACAGGATGCCTGCCAGCTCAGGGTAATAGGCATCGGAGATGGTGTTGGAGGCCAGGAAGGCATGGATGCCGAAGTTCTTTGCACCCTTTGCCATCAGCTTCTTGTAGCTGTCGATCATCTGCTCCTCGGTCATGCCGTACTTGGCATCGCCGGGCTTGTCCATGACCTGGAAGCCCTCCTCGCTCTCGCCCAGCTGGAAGGTCCCGCCCGGGTTATAGCGGCAGAAGATATTCTCGGGGATCCCGGCCACACGGTCCAGGAAGTCCACCATGGTGGCATCGTCCAGGTTGATGTATGCGCCCAGCTCGTAGGCCTTCTTCATGTCCTCCACAGGGGTCTGGTTGGAGGAGAACATGATATCGCTGCCGGTAAAGCCGCAGGCCTCGCTCAGCATCAGCTCGGTCAGGGAGGAGCAGTCCACGCCGCAGCCCTCTTCCTTCAGGATCTGCAGGATGATGGGGTTGGGCAGCGCCTTGACGGCAAAATACTCCCGGAAGCCCTTGTTCCAGCTGAAGGCCTTGTTGATGCGGCGGGCGTTCTCACGGATGCCCTTTTCGTCGTAGACGTGGAACGGGGTGGGCACGTCCTGGATGATCTCCTGGGCCTGCTCTTCGGTCAGAAACGGTCTCTTTTCCATAATATACTTCCCTCTCGTTTTTATAGCGCATACGGCTTTGGAGCCGCAGTTGCGAACGTAGTTTACTCCCTCAGTCTGCTTCGCAGACAGCTCCCTCGGAGAGGGAGCCTGACCGCACGGCAAAGCCTCCCTCCCTGAGGGAGGTGGCATCGCGCCAGCGATGACGGAAGGAGTTTACACCTTTAGATTTTTCCGGGTGGGGGTAAAGGTGGGGATCATCTTTTCCAGCTGATCCACCACGCCCTCGTCGTTGTGCTGGGCGGCAGCGGCAAGATCCTGCAGCTGCTGGTAGAACACGGCCAGGTCGATGTCCCGGGGCGATGCCACAAAGATCTTGTTGTGCTCGGTGCGGCGCATCTTGCCCTGCTCCTCGTCCATCATCAGCTCCTCGTAGAGCTTCTCGCCCGGGCGCAGGCCCACGATCTTGATCTCCATATTCACGCCCGGCTCGTAGCCGTAAAAGCGGATGAGCTGCTTGGCCAGGTCCATGATCTTGACCGGCTCGCCCATGTCCAGCACATAGATGCTGCCGCCCTCGGCCAGCGCGCCCGCCTGCAGCACCAGCTGGGCCGCCTCGGGAATGGTCATAAAGTAGCGCTCGATGTTGGGGTCGGTGAGGGTGACGGGGCCGCCCTTCTTGATCTGAGCCTCGAACAGCGGAATCACGCTGCCGTGGCTGCCCAGCACGTTGCCAAAGCGGACCGCCACGCACTTCATGTCGGTGTTGCCCGCAAAGGTCTGGATGAGCATCTCACAGATCCGCTTGGTGCAGCCCATCACGCTGGTGGGATTGACCGCCTTGTCGGTGGAAAGCTGGACGAACCGCTCCACGTCGTGCTCGCTGGCGCTGGTGAGCAGGTTCTTGGTGCCCAGCACGTTGTTCTTCACAGCCTCGGCGGGGCTGATCTCCATCAGCGGCACATGCTTGTGGGCCGCTGCATGGAACACCACGGTGGGGTGGTAGGTCTCAAACACCTCGTCCAGCCGCTTTTTATCCCGGATAGAACCGATCAGCACGGTCACGGGAATATCGCGGCCGTACTTCTGCTGCAGTTCCATCAGCAGCTCGTAGGCGCAGTTCTCGTAGATATCAAAGATCAGCAGCTTGCCGGGCCGGAAGCGCATCACCTGGCGGCAGAGCTCGCTGCCAATGGAGCCGCCGCCGCCCGTCACCAGCACGGTCTTGCCGGTGAGGTAGCCGGAGATTTTCTCGTTGTCCAGCGTGACCTCATCTCGGGAGAGGAAATCGGCGGTGTTCAGCTCACGGAACGCACCCTGCTGGGGGCCGTTGCTGCCCACCAGCTGGGGATCGCTCAGGATCTGCACCGGGCAGTGGGTGGAAACGCAGAGGTCGATGACATGGTTCAGCCTGCTGCCCCGCAGGGTGGGGATGGCAATGATGATGTTGTGGATGTTGTACTGGGTGCAGAGCTGGGGGATCTGCTCCAGCGTGCCCTTGACCGGCACGCCGTGGATGGTCTGTCCCTGCTTGACCAGGTCATCGTCCACCGCCACAACGGGGTGGCCGTAGCTGCTGTTGGATTTGCAGACATTGATGGCCCAGGCACCGGCCTCGCCCGCGCCCACGATCATCACGGGGCGGTTGGGGTCCTTGTTGGGCACGCCCCGCAGCCGCTCGCCGATGGGATGGTTCAGGAAGAGCCGCCATGCCAGACGGCTGCCTCCCACCAGCAGGAAGATGAGGACAGCGGCCATGGCGTTGGCAGAATCGAACAGCACGCCGTGGACGCAGAAATGGTTCACGAAATAGACCACCCCCGTGGGCACGGTGATCATGCCGCCCAGACGGATGAGGTCACGCTCCCCGGCGTACTTCCAGAGCACATGGTACAGCCCGCCCGCCAGAAAGCTGAGCAGGTAGAGCGCCACGATCCAGGGCAGATTCTGGTAGAGCAGGGCACGGTTGTGGGGCCACCAGCTGGCCTCCACCGCGCCGTCTGCCCGGAGCAGCAGGGCAAAGTAAAAGCTGAATATCACGATGGCCGCGTCCAGCAGCACCAGGATCATCCGGCGCAGCAACACCTGCGGCACAAGCTTCTTTGTTTTCTTCACAAAAATCCTCTTTTACATCGGGGTGGGATCTGTCCGCACCCGTTTTTCCCGGCGTTGCCGGCCACAGGGGCCAAAGCTCCATGCGCCTGTTCCGCCATAATATCCATTGTATTATACTCAATTCTCCCCCCTGTGTCCAGAACAATTCCGATTCTCCGGGCTTTTCTGCCGCTCCCTGCGGGATTTTTCTGTCCGCAGGATGGCCCGCACCTCTTCGCCCAGCCCCAGCGGCCACTGCACGGCAAGGCAGACAGCCGCCATGCCAAAGCCGCCCGCGCAGAGCGCCACCAGCCGGGTGGGCGTGCTCCCGCTGCCCAGCCACCCCGCCAGCAGAGCGCGCAGGCCCTCGCCCGCCCCCGCCGAGACCAGTGCCGCCAGCGCCGGAGCCCCCAGCCACCGCCAGAGCCTGGGCTGCAGCCCGCTGACGTGCAGCAGACGGGCCGTATTCATCTGGCAGGTATAGGCGCTGGACAGCAGGATCACCCACAAAAAGCCCTTCATCCCCCATCTGGGCAGGAGGAGCAGCACCCCCGCAATGCGGAGCACCGCGTCCCACAGGCTGTACCGGAACACGGCCTTCTGCTCCCCCATCCCCTTCATGGCACCGTCCACCATGCTCTCCAGATACATCAGCGGCATGGCCGGGCCCAGCACCCGCAGATAGAACCCGGCCTCCTGGCTGTGGTAGAGCAGCAGGGCCAGCGGCTCGCCCCACACCCAGAACAGCGCCCCCGCCAGCGCCGAGAAGCAGCCCGTCAGCCGGAGCATCCGGTCCAGCAGGCAGTCCAGCCGGGCGCGTTCGCCCCGGATGTGGGCCTGGGTGATCTCAGGCATCAGCAGCACCGAAAGGCTCCCCAACAGCCCAAAGGGAAAGGTGAGCAGAGGCAGGGCCATCCCCTTCAGGCTGCCGTACTGGGCCACCGCGGCACTGCGGCCCCCGGCATCCAGCAGGCAGACCGTCAGGCAGGCGGGCACCAGCATATTCTCCGCCGTGTGCAGGGCGCTGGCAAGGCACCGCCCGCCCTCCACCGGCCACAGGATCTCCCAGAGCCGCCGGGCAGGGTCGGCAGGCCGTCGGGACTTTTCTGCGCCGAACGCACGCACCGCCTCCCCACGGTAAAACAGCAGCAGGATGCAGGCCGACACCGCCTCGCTCACCGCCGTGGCGGCCAGCACCGCCGTGCAGCGGGCGCTCACGTCCGGCGCGTTCCCCCATTCCAGCGCGTACCAGATGATCCCGATGCGCACGCTCTGCTCCACCAGCTGGCTCAGCACATTGGGCTCCACCCGCCGCCGGGCGATAAAGAAGCCCCTCAGCACAGCCGAGAGGGCCATCCAAGGCATCCCGAAGGCCGACACCCGCAGCGCGCCCGCCGCCCGTACGTCTCCCAGCCACCACCGGGCAGCGGCCCCGGCCAGCCCGTA
>OGQW01000726.1_pt1 | contig 23526 bp, 14 predicted proteins | sample 1553301 | NCBI WGS metagenome assembly OGQW01 (sample SAMEA2579974, study PRJEB22360) | human gut metagenome
TGACGCCGTCGGTGATGGCCAGGTATTTCATGTCCTGGCCACCGATGTCGATGACAGCGGTGACGCCGGGGCTGACCATTTCGGCGCCGCGGTAGTGCGCCATGGTCTCGACCACGCCCTCGTCCAGGTGCAAGCCGGTGGTGATCAGTCCCTCGCCGTAGCCGGTCGCGCAGGATCGGGCGATCCACGCACCTTCGGGCAGCTCGGACTGGATCTTCTTGACGATGTTGATGGCGGCGGTCAGCGGGCTGCCTTCGTTGGTGGCGTACGACGACCATACGATTTCGCGGTCGTCGTTGACGAGCGTCGCCTTGATGGTGGTCGAACCCGCGTCGATACCGAGGAAGTGCGGGCCTTTCGCGCCTTCGAGCGTGCCGATGTGGATGTGTTCGCGATGGTGGCGCTCGTTGAACGCCTCGCGCTCCTGGTCGGAGGAGAACAGCGGGGGCATGGTCGGCGTGTTCGCCGGCAGGTTCTTCAGGTCGTCGATCTGCACCTGCAACTCCTTGCCGATAGTCGTATCGCGCACCGTGATGCGGTCGGTCGTCGCCTCGACGATCACCTTCGTAGAGATGATGTCCTTTCCCTCCTCGACGGCCTTGACCGCCGACTCGAAAGGCTCGTGCTGCACCAGTTGCAGCCCGTGCGAATTGTAAATCAACGTATAACCGGCGATGCCCGTTTCGGAATGGTACGCCTTGGAAAATCCGCCGTCGATCATCAGCAGCTTGCCGCCGGCCTTGATGGGACTTTCGCCCTTGCAGGTCTTCACGGGCACGTGTCCCGAAATGATATGGGATTTCTCTGGATCGAGTCCGAAAGCCGAAAGAATCATACTGCACATCTTCGTATCATCCAAATGCTTGTAATAAGCTCCCTTCTCCTCGTGGTGCGTCTTCTTGTCCTCGATCAGGTAACGCTCCAGCGTTGCCATCTTGGCCTTGTCGAAGAACGGGGATTCGGGGCCGCACCACAAGTACCACATGTAATCGAGCGCCATCTGCTGACTCTTGGCCCCATTGCCACCGAAATAGGCCTCCCGGGTCAGGCGGTCCAGTTTGTCCAGCAGGCTCCGTCCGGCATAGGGTTTTCCGTCCACGATGACTGTTTTGAACTCCCCTTCGTCGGTCATCGGAATCGAAGCGTGGTACATCAGGTTCGAATTGACGATCAGATACATACTGCCCTTCGAAAAGAGCAGCCGGATATGTTTCTGTAGTTTGTCGCTGTTCAGGAACGAGGCTTGCAACGTACGAATAAGCTGATCTTCGCCCGGAGTCAGCTTATAAGGATCCCGGGGATCGACCGTCGGAAAGTCGGCGTCCTTCAAGGGATAATCCTTGCCGTCGATCTCGATGGTTCCCTTCTCGTAGTCGATTTTCTCCAACAAAGCCCGCCCCTCCATCTTGTATTCGGGATGGCGCTTGATCATCTGTCCCTCGATCTTGAACTGGATCACCGAAATCGCCTTGTGCATCTGGGCCATCAGCAGTACATCGCGCTCCGTAACACCCGAATTCTGCATCACTTTGGGCTGGTAGGGCTTGCAGGGTGAGTTCTCATAAACTTCCATGGCGAAGCGGGCCAGCGGCAGCAGATTGATGCCGTAGCCGTCCTCCAACACGTCGAGATTGTCATAGCGGGCCGACACACGGATCACATTGGCGATCGAAGCTAAATTCCCCGCCGCAGCGCCCATCCAAAGAATGTCGTGATTGCCCCACTGGATATCGTACATCTTGTACTGGGCCAGCGTATCGAAAATGAAGTGCGGACCGGGCCCCCGATCGAAAATATCGCCGATGATATGCAGACGGTCGATCGTCAGGCACTGGATCACATTGCTCATGGCGATAATGAAAGCATCCGCCCGTCCGATCGAGATGATCGAATTGAGAATCCCGTTGAAATAACTCTGCTTGGGCGATCCCGGCGAATCGGATTCGTGGAGAAGCTCCTGAATGACATAGGAAAAATCCGGAGGCAGCATCTTGCGCACCTTCGAGCGGGTGTATTTGACCGAAACGGCCCGGCAGACCTCCGTCAGCTGGTTAAGCGTAACCTTATACCAGTCGTCCAGATTCGATTCCTTCTGCTTGATGAGTTGCAGCTTCTCGGCGGGATAGTAGATCAGCGTACAAAGCTCCGTCATTTCGGATTCGCGCAAAGTATTGTTGAAAACCTCGTGCACCTTTTGCCGGATCACGCCCGAAGCGTTCTTCAGCACGTGGCGGAAAGCCTCGTATTCACCGTGAAGGTCCGTAAGGAAATGCTCGGTACCTTTGGGAAGGTTCAGAATAGCCTCCAGGTTGATGATTTCAGTCGTAGCGTCGGCAATGGTCGGGAATTTCTCCGAAAGCAAATTGAGGAATTTCAAATCGGCCGCCGAATATGTCTTGTTCACAGATACACTCATTGCAATAAACATTTTGGGCAATTATATATTTCAATGTACCATCATCCGAGATCGCAGCATCGCAAGGGTCGCCTATTCGCAGCTTGTGGCTGCGTCTGTAATGCAATTCTCCCCTACATTCCCTCCTCGGAGGGACTTGGCGCTACATTCCCAAAGAGATCCACCAAAGTATATCATTGCGATATTTTTTACTAAATTAAATACTTTTCCACAAAGTGCCAAATATTTCGGACTCAATTCCCGGAATTTCCTCCAGCTGCTCCTCCCCGGTTCCGAAAGACGCAAAAAAAGATTCCCGAAATTACTTCGGGAATCTTCGGTTTCGGTCAGCGGCCGAATTACAACACGCTAACGATTTTCATCGAATTTACGGTCTTCGGACACATCTTGCCCACCGAACTGAAAGCTACGGAAGAGATTCCGCTCTTCGAATTAGACTCGGGGAAAAGTTCCTCCACCGGACTGAGGTTAGCCTTGCTCACCTCGAACGGTTCACATCGGTAAATATTACCATACTCTCCGGCCTCGTTCTGTGCTACGATATAAGCGTAAACCATAAGGCCCTCAGGAAGCTTGACTATATCCATCATAGAAGTATTTGCATCAAAGCCCATACCCATAATGTAAGACAAAACCACGTCGTCAGACTCACCCGAAAAATCCATATCGGTCACCAGCATATTCCAAACCTCGGCACACTCTTCGGAGAACTGGGGTACGTATCGCAAGAAATAGGCACCTCCGTAATCATCGGGCTTATACGTAGTCGGATCAATGGACGAAGCCTCCTCACCGTCATACAGACGGACATCCACGTTCTCCACCGTAGCATCCGAAGCGACATATTCCAACGTTTCAAAGTCCTTCACGCTGACATCCGTCGTCGGACGACCGTACTCATCCATACCGCACACGAATACGACATACCCCGTTTTAGGCAGCAAACCAGTAAGAGTGAACTCCTCCAAATCACCCGTCATCCGCTGTTTCTCCATAAACTCGGAAACAGACATCTGGTAAGCCTTGGCCAAGTTAGCGATAAAAGAGGGGAGCAGCTCTTTCAGTATCGCGGGGTCGTTTTGACATTCCGAACTATACTCTTCAGCTGTCAGCGCATAGAAGAAATAGGGCACCTTCTTATCGGAAGGAGTAAAACTCATTGTTACAGACGTCGATTTAGGCTCAACCGTCCATTCGAAAGTACAATTCTCCTCCTCCAGGCCGGGCAATGTCTTCGTCGTAAACTCGGCAACGATTCCGTTAGCGACAATTTCAAGGTTCTCGTTGATACCGGCAACGACAACCGAGTAGGATGTACCCGCCGACAAACCGGGGACATCCAATTCCAAAGGAGTTACACTACCATGCAACCGTCCCTGCTGAGTAAGCACATTGTAAATATCAGCAACAGTGGCTCCTTGCGACATATATTCCGCCTTATAATAGTTGATGACACCTTTCGCAATATCATTATCCGTAATTCCGGGAATTTGCTGCTCCAGGAACGCCGTCTCAAACACCACAGCCATAAAAGACTGGGACTTGGCATTCTCTGTAATCGCCTCGAACGTAGCAACCGAACTGTAATAAGACGTGTCGGAGAACGTCACCTTATATTCGCTCTCGACAGGATCTCCTCCCGTTCCGTTATTGTCACCGTTGGTTTTGTTTTCGTCGTCGCTACAACCAGCGAACAAGGTCGCAAATGCTGCCAAAGCAGCAAACATAAATGTTTTGATTTTCATACGCATTAAAAAATTATTAGGTTTGTTTATGGAAATTTCTTCGTTCCTGCACCTCAATTTACTCAAAGGACATGGTTGCAAATATACGAATTTATTTCGAATCGGCCTGAAAAATCGGATAAAAAAACAACATTTCCTCCGCTTTGCGAGCGATTCCGGCATACTCGCAGACTTTATTCACGAATAGAACGGAATAAAGGTCGCTCTTCGTATAAAAGAGATGGCTTTCTTTGAATACGGGACAACCCGATATCCTCCCGCCACCGGTTGCGGATCTCCTCCGCAGCATATCCCTCGACAATCATCCGGCACACATATTCCCCCCCCCGCCTCGTATCGTTCTTCGAGAATCGGTCCGTCGATGAGCATTCTGTTGAGATTGGGCCGATCCGGACCAATGGCTTCCCGCTCGAAACCTACGCAGGCATCCAATCGCTCTATATAATTTAGGTATAACACGCCCGCATCCAACCTGTTCACGCCACCTCGAACGAGTGCATCGCCTCGTCGGAAGGCCTCCGCGTGTTCCCGTCGCAGAGCGACCGGATCGGAATACCCGTCGCCGCATCGACGGAACCTCCCATGTGTTCTCCGGGATCGGCCGTTCCCCGGAATCCGTGCTCCGGAGCGAAGATTGCAGTCACATCGAATCCCCTCGCGTGAAGAATATCGATCAAATGCCGTTCGCCGATCATCGAAGTATGATTCGCAAGTAGTGTCACACGCTTCCCTGCGAGCCGGGGATAATACATCGCCGTATCGGTCGTACCGACCCGTACGGGCACAATAAGATCTCCGCAGCGTAACGTCTGCAGCTTATCCGACACCACGATCGATTGCTCTTTCTGCCCCAAAGCGGACGACATCCAAATCCCGAACAAAAGTAAAAATACCGGTCGCTTCATACGAACAAAGATAGTGAAAGCCGAGAGAAAACAGGAACTTGTTCTCAGTTTTCCGAGGCGCATCCTATCTTCTGTAAAGATAGAAAATTTCTCTATCTTTGTTCGAAATCATCCCCCTTCCTCATCATGAAGCGTTTCCCGTTCTCTTATTTCGCATCCACCGCATTCCCTGCCCTCATGGCAGGACTTGTGATCGTCATTGCTCTGATCTTGCTTTCCCTCTGCTACAAAGAGCCGGAACGACCTCGTTTCACAAGTTACGACGCCGATCTGTCGAAGGCTACGGCCGTACTTTCGAACCAATTGATGCAAGCCTACAAAGCTCGGTCCCGCACGCAAGCGGCCCAATTCTTCGAACGCTGGCATCGGGCATATCGGCCCAACGCGGATGATGCGAAAGCACTCAACGATACCGTAAAGGCAGTATATGATCTATTTCACGACTATTTCACCCCGCTGTTGCGAACCCCATCCGGGTCCGATACGACTTACCGTTACGCCATCATTCAGTCGAATATCCGCTTTTACGTCATGGGAGACAGCTCTTTCCTCAACAAGATAGAGAACTGTCAATATCCCGATTGGATCGAAATAACGCACGCTTCAGCCGACAAACCGTACAGCACGATCTCCAATTTCCGTCCCGAACTTAAAGACCCCGATCTAAAAACACTCTATCCGAATCAAGCCTATAGAGCTGCCTTACTCTCTTTTTTAGGTTGGGGTATGGATAAAGAGGGATATTTCACTCCTGTCATTTCTCCCGGCGAACGCAGCAAACGGCGGGAATTTCTGCTTCCGATAGTTCCCTTGGAATACGGCACCGATTATATCAACCTCAATACGCCACCCGGTCTGCGGCTTATCGTATTCAATCGTTCCCTTGACAGAGCATTCATCGTAACGGACCACTGGCATCAGGGAGGAGAGCTATCTCTACACAAACACGGCGGAAGTTGGAAAATAATGAAAGAACGTCCTTACACATGGACAGAATGATCCATCCGCCAGATAATCGAAGCGGCGAACCGGAAGTTTCCGGTTCGCCGCTTCGATTGCTATAAACACAGCCGTTTTACGCCTGTCCGCCGAACTCCATCAGGTAGGCCTTGATGAATTCGTCCAGGTCGCCGTCCATCACCCCCTCGACATCCGAGGTCTGGACTCCCGTGCGGTGATCCTTCACCCGTCGGTCGTCGAAGACGTAGGAGCGGATCTGCGAACCCCATTCGATGCGTTTTTTCGTAGCTTCGAGCGCCTGCTGCGTAGCCATGCGCTTGTCCAGCTCCCGCTGGTAGAGTTTCGACTTGAGGATGCGCATGGCATTTTCGCGGTTCATCAACTGCGAGCGGGTCTCCATATTCTCGATCAGATACTCGATCGGCTCGCCCGTATCGGCATCCTTGCCGTGATAGCGCAACCGGACCGCCGTTTCGACCTTATTGACGTTCTGGCCGCCCGCACCGCTCGACCGGAAGGTGTCCCACTCGATGTCCGCAGGATTGACCGTGATTTCGATCGTATCGTCGATCGCCGGCGACACGAACACCGACGCGAAAGTCGTCTGCCGCTTGTTATTGGCGTTGAACGGCGACAGGCGCACCATGCGGTGCACGCCGTTTTCGCTCTTGAGGTAGCCGTAGGCGTATTCGCCCTCGAATTCGAGCGTGCAGGACTTTACACCTACCTCCTCGCCAGCCTGATAGTCGAGCACCTTGACCTTGTATCCGTGCGCCTCGCCCCAGCGGGTGTACATGCGCAGCAGCATCCCTGCCCAATCGAGTGCTTCCGTGCCGCCCGCACCGGAATTGATGTCCATGATAGCGCCCATACGGTCCTCGTCGCGGCGCAACATGTTGCGCAATTCGAGTTCTTCGATGCGGTGCATCGCACGCGCATACTGCTCGTCGAGCTCCTGCTCGGTCACCACGCCCTCCTTGACGAATTCCGGCATCAACCGCAGGTCCTCGACCTCCTTGACCACAGCATCGTACTCCTCGACCCACGCCTTGATTCCCGCCACGCGGCGCAACTGTTCGCGGGCCTTGTCGGGATTATCCCAAAAGCCCGGAACCTGCGTCTTCTCCTCCTCGTTCTGGAGTTCTATTCTTCGCTGGTCGATGTCAAAGACACCTCCCCAACGTATCCTGACGTCTTATAGCCTCTTTAATCTGTTCTGCAAGTACCATATTTTCCGATTAATTTTTACAGGCCGGAATCGTGCAGGCTCTTCCGCAAGAATCACCGTCCCGCCTGTTTTTTCCAACAAATGTAAATAAAATTTCCGGGTTTCGGAAATAGGAACCGGGCTCGTTGCCAATAAAAACGATCCCGCCCTGGCAGCTCCTGGCCGAAAAAAGTCGGACGCCCAAACCCTTCCACCGAAAAGATCGCCTCGGGCAACGGGCTACCGAACGTTATCACAACCCACCGATCGAAAACAGGCTCCATCACACCGGCACTGACCGTCCGAAAACCGTTTCCTTCATCCCTTCCCAAAACCGTCCGACGCATCCTTGGATTATGCCGAACACGCTCGAAGCCGCCGACTACCGCCCGGACAGGTTCATCTTCAGTTTACGCTCCGCGAACTCCCGGATAAAGTCGGCCGTACCTTCGATCCCCAGCACCGAGGAATCGATGCAGAGATGGTAGGTTGCGGCTTCGCCCCACTTGCCGCTGCTGAAATAGTCGTAATAGGAAGCCCTGCGGGCATCCGTACGCTCCATCTGCGCTTCGGCCTCTTCGGGCGTTACGTTCTCCTGCTCGCAAAGGCGACGCACCCGATCTTCCGGAGCCCCCGTAACGAAAACATTCACCGCGCGGGGATGATCCCGCAGGATATAGTCGGCACAACGGCCCACGAAAATACACGATTCCCGCGAGGCGATGTCACGGATCACATCGCTCTGTATTTTGAACAGCGCCTCGCTGCTCAGCACATCGGTCACACTCCCCTCTTCACTTGCAAAAGGCATGCGCAGATAACCGATCAGCGAGGAAAAGAGGCTCCTCGACTTCTTCTCGTCGGCCTGCTCGAAAAGTTCCGTGCAGAGGCCGCTCTGCTCGGCCGCCAGATTGATCAACTGCTTGTCATAGACGTGCACGCCCAGACGACGCCCCAGCGCCTCGCCGACGGCTTTGCCGCCGCTGCCGAGCTGACGGCCTATATTGATAACGAACTTATCCTGTTCCATAGTGCAACGGTTTTTATTCATTCACTCTGCGATCGTTTTCGACTTCGGCTCCCGAAACCTCGCCTCTCCCCGCAGCGGCCTTGGCCTTGAACTTCCGGAATTGGCAGAACAGCATGACACCGGCAACCAGCGAAGCCAGGAAATCCGACAGCGGCATCGAACACCATACGCCCCAACTGCCGTCCCAGGGCGTCAGCTCGTCGAAGATGCGGGGCAGGAAAATCAGACCCGGCATCAGGAAAAGCAACTGCCGCGACAACGAAAGGAAGATCGCCTTGCCCGCCATGCCGATACTCTGGAAAAAGTTGGTCGTCACCATCTGGAAACCGATGATCGGGAAGCAGAAGAAGACGATGCGCATACCTTCGGCCGAAAGACGGACCAACTCCGGATCGTCCGTGAAAACCGACACCGCCAGGCGCGGCGCCAATTCGCCGATCAGGAATCCGAGCGTGGTGACGCAGGTAGCGCCGATGATCGTCAATTTCAGCACCCGATCCACCCGGTCGAACTGCCGGGCACCGTAATTATACCCAGCAATGGGCTGCATACCCTGATTGATGCCCATGACGATCATCACGAAGAAGAATCCCAACCGATTGACGATACCGTAAGCACCGATATTGAGATCGCCGCCGTACTCCTTGAGTCCCTTGTTGATCAGAATCACGATGAAACAAGCCGCAAGGTTCATCAAGAAGGGCGACATGCCGATAGCCAGCACATTACGCACGATCTTGCCTTTCAGCCGGTAGATGCCGCGCCGGAAATGCAACAGCTCGTTCCTGTCCGAAAAGATGCGGAACTGCCAGACGAGCGCGAGTATCTGCGCCAGCACGGTCGCAATGGCCGCGCCGCGAATGCCCCAGCCGAAGCCGAAGATGAACAGCGGGTCGAGAATCGCATTGATCGTCACCGTCAGGATCGTGGCGTACATCGCCTTGCGCGGGTGCCCGGCGGCACGCAACACGGCGTTCAGACCCAAATACATGTGTGTAACGACGTTACCCCACAGAATGACGGACATATACTCCCGGGCATAGCCGATCGTCGCATCGCTGGCTCCGAAAAAGTAGAGAATCGGATCGAGAAAAACCAGCGTCAGCAACCCGAAAGAGATTCCGATAATCAGGTTGAGCACCACGACATTCCCCAGAATCCGCTGGGCCGTTTCGTAATCCCGCTGCCCCAGGCGCATCGACACCAGCGTCGCGGCGCCCACACCCACCAACGAACCGAACGCCGCCGCGAGGTTCATCAGCGGGAACGTCAGGGCCAGCCCCGAAATGGCCAGCGCCCCCACGCCGTGCCCGATAAAGATGCTGTCCACCATGTTGTACAGCGACGAGGCGGTCATCGCGATAATGGCCGGCACGGCATATTGAACGAGCAGCTTGCGGATACGCTCGGTTCCCAGCTCCATCGCCGCTCCTTTTACTTCACTCATACACAAGTCCTCCCTTCAATAATCATTCGACGCACGAAACGGCTGCGACGGACTTTCCGCCCCGGCAACCGCCCGCACGATCCAAACACACCGTTCCCGTCCGGAATACACCGAACAGGAACGATCGATTTATCAATACTTTAATTAAAACGACGAAACGCTATTCGATCTCCCAGTCGCAGCCGTCCTTGCGGTCCTTGACCCGGATACCGATGGCCGTAAGCTCGTCCCGGATCTTATCCGACAGCGCCCAATTCTTCTCGGTCTTGGCCGCCTGCCGCAGGTCGAGAAGCATATTCACCAACGGCGTGACCAGATCCTTGCCGCCGGCCGAAGCCGCCTTTTCGTCGCGCAAACCCAGAATATCGAACACATAACGACGGACGATCTCCCGGAGCTTCTCCAGGTCGGCCGCCGTGATCCGCTGCTGCCCCTCGACCAACTGATTGATGATGCGCACCCAATCGAACAGTGCGGAAATCGCCATCGGCGAGTTCAGGTCATCGTCCAACGCTTCGCGGCAGCGGGTTTCGAGCTCCGCAGGATCCACCGTGGATTGCTCCGACGGCTTGATCTTGTCGAGCGCCTCGACAGCCTTCATCAGGCGGTCGAGTCCCTTTTCGGCGGCTTGCAACGCCTCGTTCGAAAAGTCGAGCGTCGAACGGTAGTGGGCCTGTAATACGAAGAAACGGATCGTCATCGGCGAATAAGCCTGCGTCAGCAACTTATGATTGCCCGTGAAAAGCTCCTCGAGCGTGATGAAGTTGCCGAGCGACTTGCCCATCTTCTGACCGTTGATCGTAATCATGTTGTTGTGAATCCAATACTTAGCCGAGTCGTGGCCGAGCGCCGCCGTCGATTGCGCGATCTCGCATTCGTGATGCGGAAACATCAGGTCCATACCGCCGCCGTGGATGTCGAACCGCTGGCCCAGGTATTTGGTGCTCATGGCCGAACACTCCATGTGCCAGCCGGGGAAGCCGTCGCTCCAGGGCGAAGGCCAGCGCATGATATGCTCCGGCGAAGCCTTCTTCCAGAGGGCGAAATCGCACGAATGGCGCTTATCGCCCTGCCCGTCCAGCTCGCGCGTGTTCGTCAGAATATCGTCGAGGTTGCGGCCCGAAAGACGGCCGTAGCTGTATTTCCGGTTGTATTTCTCCACATCGAAATAGACCGACCCGTTCGATTCGTAGGCGAAACCGTTGTCGAGAATCTCCTTCACCATGGCGATCTGCTCGATGATATGGCCGCTGGCGCAGGGTTCGATCGAGGGGGACAGCACGTTCAGCTCGTCCATCGCCCGGTGGTAACGCTCCGTGTAATAGTGCGCCACTTCCATCGGTTCGAGCTGCTCCAGCCGCGCCTTCTTCGAAATCTTGTCCTCACCGTCATCGGCATCGTGCTCCAGATGTCCCACGTCGGTCACGTTGCGCACGTAGCGCACTTTGTAGCCGAGCGACCGGAGATAACGGAACAACAGGTCGAAGGTCACCGCCGGCCGGGCGTGTCCCAGATGCGGATCGCCATATACGGTAGGTCCGCAGACATACATTCCCACATGCGGGGGATTGATCGGCTCGAAGGTTTCCTTGCGGCGGTCGAGCGTGTTGTAAAGGGTCAATTTCGATTCCATAACAAGCAATATCTTCCGAGCCACAAAATTAACATTTTTCCCACAAAAACAGTAAAAACGAAGACAAAGTTTGCAGTTCCGCCATCGTTCGGAGCAACACGCTCCCGACCTGATACCGCATAAACCCCGAATAAAATATGAAGCACCCTGCAAATCAAAAATAAAAATCATTTGCAAATACAAAATATTTTATCTATTTTTCAGATAGATAAAAACACATTTCTCTTCACACACAAAAAACTCCCGGACAGAATCGCTTTTTTAAGACCGGCCTCGTTTCTGCCGAAAATAAAAACCCGCCGTAGGCCCGGCACTAAAACCTTTTATACTATGAAATATTTTAGATTCGTATGGTTGTTGATGATCTTCGGGGGGGGATTTTGGGTTCCTCGCTCTTTGCCGGGTGTAACAACGACGATCCCGTCACACCGGATGCACAGCCTGAAATCGTATTCGCCAAAGAGAGCCTCGATATTCCGGCCGAAGGAGGACCTTTCCAAATCGAATACACGATCGAAAACCCCGTCGCAAATGCGACCCTGTCTGCCAAATGCAACGACAGTTGGATAACGGACATCGATACCAAAACCTCAGGGGTCATCTCCTTCAACGTAACCAAAAACGAAACAGCGGAAAAGAGAGAAGCAATCATCGAAGTTTCGTACGCGGATATCCAGCCGGCGCCTTCTTTCAAAGTGAAACAGACCTTTCCGAATGCACAGCCTGAAATCGTATTCGCCAAAGAGAGCCTCGATATTCCGGCCGAAGGAGGACCTTTCCAAATCGAATACACGATCGAAAACCCCGTCGCAAATGCGACCCTGTCTGCCAAATGCAACGACAGTTGGATAACGGACATCGATACCAAAACCTCAGGGGTCATCTCCTTCAACGTAACCAAAAACGAAACAGCGGAAAAGAGAGAAGCAATCATCGAAGTTTCGTACGCGGATATCCAGCCGGCGCCTTCCTTTACAGCAAAACAGGCGGCCCGTCCGGAGGAGGCATTTACGATAACGATTTCGGACATCACCACAAAAACATTCCGAACTACAGTCCGTCCCGGAGACCAGGAAATGTATTATCTGTTGAACATCATCCCCTCCCGGGCTGCCGCCGATTTCAAGACGGATGACGAGCTCTACCAATACGACATCGACTTCTATACAGACATGGACGCAACGGGCAGCGGCTGGCAAAGCTGGGCACAAGAATACCTCGAACAGGGGACTATTGCAGACAGGCTGATCGAAAACATGGAACCCAATACCGAATACCTCGTTTACGCATACGGCGTGGATCCCATCACGATCGAAAGGCTGACCCCGATCTCAAAAAAGACGCTCACAACCCTGGCACCCCAAACAATCGACACAAAATTCGACATACAGATCGTTTCGACCGAAGGTCTCAACATCGACGTTCTTGTCAAAGCGAACGATTACGACGGCCATTTTGTCGCAAAGATCTACGGCAGCGTCGATGCGGCCGATACGGATGCGACCGTTTTGGAGAAAATATCGGAAAGTTGGATCGACAACGTACAGATCTACGGATGGATGGGCTACACGGCCGAAATGATCCTGAGCCAATATACCTTTCAACAATCCAGAGAAATCCAGGAAACGCTCGAACCGAACTCCAAATACTACATTTATGCCTTTGCCGTCGATGACGAAGCCCTGCGCTGTTCGGACATCGTATTCATCCCTATTACGACAAACGACACATCCATACAACATTGACGACGGCAACCGTCGAAATTACACCGATCGCTACGCCTCTCCTGAAAACTACCATTCAGGAGAAAAGCATCAGACCGGCTCCATACGAAAAATTCCCGATCAGTCCGGACATTCAGTCCGGACTGATCTTCTTAACAACCGACAGACGACTATCTCGACCGTCTCCTCACTTAAAAATATCGTTTCAAACTTCGTCGAACGAGATAGTCCCAATTTTTCAACCAATAAAAACACACAATAAATTAAAAAAGACAAAAACATTTGCAAATACCGAATATTTTATCTATTTTTTTCCAACAAAGAAAAACAACATCTCTATTACATGAAAGAAAACACTTAAGCAGAAAGCGCTTTTTTTTAAGACCGGCCTCGTTTCTGCCGAAAATTAAAAACCTGCCGTAGGCCCGGCACTAAAACCTTTTACGCTATGAAACACTTTAGATTCGCATGGATGTTGCTGATGTTCGGGGGGGGGGATTTTGGGATGCCTGCCTTCATGCAGCGACAAAGACAACGGTATGGAGCAGACGGAGCCGAACGACCCGGACGACCCACAGGGACCCCAAATTCCGGACGATCCCAATCCGCCCATGACCGGGTACATCGCCCATACGATGACCGAAGGCGAACTGATGTACTACGGGCATGACAGTGAATACAGCAAAGAAGGCGGAGCCGTTTATTTCCTCTACCTGAAAGACCTGAACAACTCTGCCCGCGGATGTAGCGTATGCTTTTATGTCAATGTCCCACGACAGGAAAAGGGTAGCTTCACCCTTCCGGCCGGGAAATACACCGCCTCCTCCACTTGGGAAATAAATACGTTCAACAATAAAAATACGACTAGATACCGTTCCAACTGGAATGTGGTCGCCCCCAAATGGACACAATACGTTGCCGAAGCCGGAGAATTCGAAGTCGCCATCGGCGACAACATGACCTACACGATCAGAGGCCACATGAAAGGCGGCTCCATTCAGGACGGGGGTTCCATTATGGAAAACGAAGCGGGCGTAGCGTTCGCATTCACAGGTCGGTTGCTGATTTCCGATTACTCGGAAGACTATGAAGACCCGGATGATCCGGATACTCCGGATGATCCCGCACCCGAAGTGCCTGAGGTAACCATGTCCACCGGCTCCCTGTATCGTTACAACGACAACATCTATTATCTCCAGCTCAAGGATGCCAATCCCGCCGATCTCTACGAGACAACCTTTTACTTGAAGCTGCCCGCTTCGGATTCACCGTTGTTGGCCAGCGGCGACTATATGGCAGCAACGACAGGCGAAGAGATGACCATCGATGCGAGCAAGTCATTCTGGAACTTTACCGACAAGGACAACCACAACGACAAGATCAAAAACCGGCTCAAGGAGGGAACCAAAATTCACATCGTCAGCAACGGCGACCACAACTACACGATCACCGGCACACTGGAAGGTACATCTGATAAAACCGGTAAAAACACAGCTCTGAAAATCAACTTTTCCGGCACTCTTCCTTTCGAGGACTACGCCGATCCGGAACCCGTGGAACCGACTGTTACGGAGGTGACCATGACCATCGGCAACCTGGACTACTACGACGGCAATATCTATACTCTGACCCTCAAGGACGCCAACCCGACAGATACTTACGAAGCGTCGCTCTCGTTCAAACTACCCGCTTCGGAGACCCTGCAGCTCGTCAGCGGCGACTACCCCGTATCGACCGGCAGCGGAGAGATGACCCTCGACGCAGCCAAATCCTCTTGGACATTCATCGACAAGGAGAATTTCAACGACCGGATCAAAAATACGATCAAAGAAGGTTCACTCACCGTGACAAACAACGGGAACCACAACTACACCGTAACCGGCACTCTCCGGGGAGCGAGCGACACCGGACAGGAAACAGCCATTAAGATCGATTTTACCGGCACAGTACCTTTCAACAACTATTCGACTCCTCCGGCTCCGGAAGCACCGAAAGCAACCATGACCGTCGGCGACCTCTACTACAATGGGGACAATGTATTCTTCCTCGGCCTGAAAGATGGCTCTCCGATAAAAGAATACGGCATCACGTTCTACATTACGCTCGCGCCCACAGATCCTCTGCAACTCGCCAGCGGCGACTACACGGGCGGTGCCGCCGGTGAGAACATGACTTTCGATCTGGCGAAATCCTTCTGGAACTACAACGATCCCACCTACGGAATCATCAAGAACAGAATCACGGAGGGAACTCTCAAAATCGTCGCCAACGGCAATGACGACTATACCATTACGGGCTCGTTCAAAGCCATCGACGAGGACGACAAAAATACCGAGCTCGAAATCGAATACACCGGAAAACTTCCCTGCGAGGATTACTCCTATTGATCTTTTAGGAGTTGCTCCGAAGACAAAAAACCGGTCCGATTCATAATCAGACCGGTTTTTCTCAGGACGACATCCCTTACAAAAATTTTTCCGAATTCATTCCACAACACGATTCAGATCCGCATATACTCTCCCTTTGCCAACGCACACTCCTCTCTGTTGAAATTTCAGAATCCGGCAGACAACCGGAGTCCCGCATCCCCCGAAGATCGAACGAATCTCGCACCTCATATACCCGGATTCCGGCCTGCGGCACCCCATACTTTACCGACGATAACAAAGAATCCGAACAAAAAACAAAAATAAACACCCGATTTAAGCGTTATCTTAGTATCTTTGCAGAGTACAGGAAACCCGTTGCGGCAAAATCCAGCAAAATCGATTTTGCACCCGGCTTTCATCGTATTTGTACACAACAACAGACTTAAATCCGACGGACTGCCCTAAAAAACTGAACGTTCGACTTCGCACGCAGGGGACATGCCGTTTTGCGGACAAACCGAAACTCAAATGAATAGCTACAAACGCTGGAACAACATCGTCGGCTGGATCGTCTTCGCTATCGCGGCCATGACCTATCTGCTGACCATGGAGCCCTCTTCGAGCCTGTGGGACTGCTCCGAATTCATCGCTACCTCGTATAAACTCGAAGTAGGGCACCCGCCCGGAGCACCGCTCTTCATGCTGCTGGCCCGCCTGGCCACGATACTGGCACCCTCGACGTACTATGTACCCCACATGGTGAACGCCATGAACTGCTTGGCCAGCGCGTTCTGCATCCTGTTCCTTTTCTGGACGATCACCCACCTGGCACGCCGCATCCTTACCCGTCAGGGCGCGGAGCTTACAAAAGCCAACATCGTGGCCGTATTGGGTACAGGTGCGGTCGGAGCACTCGCCTATACCTTCACCGACACCTTCTGGTTCTCGGCCATCGAAGGCGAAGTATATGCCCTCTCGTCGATGTTCACCGCCCTGGTGGTGTGGCTCATGCTCAAATGGGAGGAACAGGCCGACCAGCCCCACTCGATGCGCTGGATCGTGCTGATCGCCTACCTGATGGGGCTTTCGATCGGCGTGCACATCCTCAACCTGCTGACCGTTCCCGCGCTGGTATTCATCTACTATTTCCGCAAAACGCAGCGCATCACGTTCAAAGGTATTGCGGTCAGCACCCTCATTTCGGGCGCGATTCTGGTTTTCATCAACAGTATCATCATCCCCCATACGGTCTATATCGGCGCCTTGTTCGACCTCTTCTTCGTCAATTCACTGGGATTGCCCGTCAATTCCGGCCTCGTGTTCTTCGTAGTAGCCCTGTTGGGAGCGCTCGGCATGGGCGTATATTTCACCCATAAAAAAGGGCGCACGGTGCTCAATCTCGTGCTGCTCTCGACGCTGATGATCCTCATCGGCTACTCGTCCTACGCATCGGTTACGATCCGCGCCGCGGCCAATCCCCCGATGAACAGCAACAACCCGAGCAATCCGTTCGCCCTCTATTCGCTGCTCAACCGCGACCAGTACGGAGACAAACCGCTGCTCTACGGTCCCCAGTTCTCGGCCCCGACCTCCGGTTACAAATACAAGGATGTCCGCTACCTGGACGACGACGGCAAGTACAAAACGGTTTCGATCATCTCCGGGTACGAACACCCCGACGAGTTCATGCATCTGTTCCCCCGTATGTGGAACTACGCTGCCAGCAAGGAGAGTTACAAATCATGGAGCGCCTACCGCACCCGGACCGATTACGAACGGGATGAAAACGGCGAAATCGTCCGCGACGCGCAGGGACGCCCGAACAAGATCGAAGTGCTCGATTTCGGACGCCGGACGCTTTGGGACGACGGTTCGGGCTACGAACCGCTGGTAATCGTGGAGCCGACGTTCCGCGAGAACCTCAACTATTTCTTCACCTACCAGCTCAACCACATGTACTGGCGCTATTTCCTCTGGAATTTCGTGGGGCGCCAGAGCGACATCCAGCCTACCGACGCGATCATCACCGACGGCAACTGGCTCTCGGGCATCAAGTGGATCGACGAGCTTTACCTCGGGCCGCAGGACAACCTGCCGGACGAAATAGCGAATAACAAGGGGCGCAACACCTACTATTTCCTCCCCTTCCTGTTGGGTCTTATCGGCCTGATCTATCAGCTCAACCGCGATCCGCGCAACTTCTCGATCGTCATGTGGCTCTTCGTGATGATGGGCATCGCGCTGGTGGTTTACTTCAACACCTCGCCCAACGAACCGCGCGAACGCGACTATGTTTATGCGGGTTCGTTCTACGCCTTCTGCATCTGGATCGGCCTGGGCGTACTCGCCGTGCGCGACCTGATCGTCTGGGCCACCCGACGCAAGGGCCTCATGGCTCCCATAGCCGCTACGGTCGTCTGCATGGTCGTACCGGGCATTCTCGCGGCCCAGAACTGGGACGATCACGACCGTTCGCACCGCACGATGGCCCGCGACATCGGCTGGAACTACCTGCAATCGGTACTGCCCAACGCCATCGTCATCAACTACGGGGATAACGACACTTTCCCCCTGTGGTTCAATCAGGAGGTGGACGGCGTGCGCCCGGACGTGCGGATCATGAACACGAGCTACCTGGGCGCCGAATGGTACATCGACGAACTGAAAACCAAAGCCAACGATGCGCCGGGCATCCCCTTCACGCTGCCACGCAGCAAATACACCTACACCAACGACATGCTGCCCATAGAAAACATCGTGGACCGCCCGTTGGAGCTGAAAGAGGCCATCGATTTTATCCGCAACGAAGATCCGCGCACCAAACTTGTTCTGAGCAACGGAAGCAAAATCGACTACCTGCCGAGCAACCGTTTCGCCCTGCCCGTAAACAAGGACAACGCGATCGCCTCGGGCATCGTCAAGGAAGCCGATCGTGACCTGATGGTGGATACGATCTACATGGAACTGCCCAAACGGGCGATCGACAAGAGCGAGATGATGCTGCTCGACATGCTGGCCCATTTCGACTGGAAGCGTCCGATCCATTTCACACAGGTTTACACGTTGCAATCGCTCGGGCTGCTCGATTACCTCCAGTTCGACGGTTACACTTACCGGCTGGTACCGATCTACACGCCATGCAGGAACGTGCAGGAGATCGGGCGTGTCGATCCGGACTACGTAACGCCGTTGCTGACCGAAACATTCCGTTACGGAAACCTGAGCGATCCCCGAACCTACGCCGACCACACCATCCAACATACCCTGAGCGCCTCGAAAGCCCGCGAATCCTTCGCCCGTGCAGCCAAGGAGTATGTTTTCCGTGGGGATTCGACACAGGCGATCCGGCTGCTCGACATGGGGCTCGAAAAACTGCCGCCCCAACAGATCCGCTACACCGACGCCAACACCCTCCCCTTCATCGAAGGCTACTACATGGCCGGTGCCCCGGACAAGGGCGACGGCCTGCTGATGAGCTATGCCCGCAACCTGATGCAGTATATCGACTACTACCTCGATTTCCAAGGCATTCAGGGCGACATGGTCACGCAGACACTCATCGACAAGATGCAATCGCTCGACCGGCTCTACTATCTGGCGGCCTACATGGGACGCCAAGACGTGCTGGCCCAGCTCAACGACTACTACCGCACGCTGGGCATTTATGAAAACGAGTTGATCCATCCCGATCTGTCCACACCATCGGACTCGGTGCAGATTCCCGAATAATCCGGGAAAAATCGGCCGGCTGCGAGCAATCCATACAACGAAATCGGAAAAGACCGTGCGTCTTTTCCGATTTTATTTTGCCAACGCCTTCAGCGTCCGCAACCCTCAAAGTAGAAATTGCGAAGTTCACGCTGCAAGAAATCCCTCTTCCCGGGAAACCGGACAACGCGAAGCGGCGGTGTGCCGTACAAATCGGGATCCGAAAAACAGACGCTCCGGTAAAACCTCGACCGCTGCACATTCCGCCGGAGGCAGCAGACACGAACGAGCATACGGAACCGAAACAGCGGCATCCGGTCCGCACTGCCCCGACACAGACACAGCTCAGCTCTATCGGAAAGTCGGGACGAGCTCCGGCCAAAGGAAACGATCGGGAAGCAACCCGACCGTCCGAAAAAAGATTCAGGCGCAAACCGAAATCTGCACCTGAATCATAACTGCATACACACCCCTACCGCTTGGACATTTCGTGTTTCTGGTGAGGGTTGCGCTTGGTATAGAGGAAACGTCGGATCTTCTGCGTCGGAGTCTTGACGAACTCCTGCTTCTCCTCCACGACCTCGGAGATATGCGAGAAACGATTGACCTTGGAATTCACATAATCGACGACCTCCTTCTTGAGATTCTCCTTCCAATTCTCGAAATCCTCCTTCCAGCCGTCGAACTTGGCTTCGAGAGCGTCGGTATTGAAATGCACGAGCGCCACCAGGCGGCCTTCGTGCTCGGTAACCACCGAATCGGCGACGCAGACGTGCGAATTGAGGACGCTCTCGATATCCTCGGGATAGATATTCTCACCACTGGGACCGACGATCATATTCTTCAGCCGGCCCTTGATGTAAAGCCACCCGTCGGCCGAAAATTCGCCCAAATCTCCGGTACGGAACCATCCGTCCTCGGTGAAGACCTCCTTCGTAGCGTCGGGGTTCTTATAGTAACCGATCATGGCGCTCGGCGTCTTGGCAACGATCTCGCCCTGGCGGGTTTCGGGATTGACGTTCTCCAACCGCAGCTCAACGCCCGGCGCGGCAGGCCCGGTCGAACCCAGGCGCACCTGCGAGGGAGCTGCACCGGCCAACAGGGGTGCCGTCTCCGTCAAGCCATAGCCGATAGCGTACGGAAAACGGGCTTCGAGCAGGAACTTCTCGGCGCCGCCGTCCAGCTTCGCACCCCCGATACCGAGGAAGCGCAGCCGCCCGCCGAAGACCTTCATCAACTTCTTACCCGCGACACGATGCAGATAACGGCGCATGAAATCGATCTTGTAGAGCGCACGCCAGAATCCGCTGGAGGTAAACTTGGCGAGAATCTGATGACGATAAATCTTTTCGATAATCAGCGGCACGATGAGCATCACCGAAGGCCGTACCTCGGCAAGCGTCGGCATCAGAACCGAGGCCGTAGGCGGACGATCCAGGTAAACGACCCGGGCCCCCATCGAGAAAGGATAGATCATACCTATCGAGCACTCGTAGGTGTGCGCCAACGGCAGCACCGAGAGAAACGTATCGTCGGGAAAGATCGGGAAAATGGCGGCGCTCATGGAAATCTGCGCACAGAGATTCGCGTGGGAGAGCATCACGCCCTTGGGACGCGACGTCGTACCCGAGGTATAGATGATGACCGCGAGGTCTTCGGGATTCGGAATTCCGACCGCTCCCTTCTCCGCCGCAGGACGGGAGGCGATCACGCCCAGATTCTTGGTACGAATCACGATATGGAGGGATTCGATCGTGGACTTCGCCAATTTAGCGAAGAGCTTGTCGGAAACCATCAGCGCCTTGGCCTCGGAGTGGGCGATAATCATCTCCAGCTCTTCGGTCGAGAAATCGGGCAGGATCGGCACGGCGACCATGCCGGCAGAGGTGACGGCCAGGTACGAAACGCACCAGTTGGGCATGTTGCTGCTCAACAGCGCCACCTTGTCGCCCGCTTTCAAACCGGCTCCGATCAAAAGGTCCTGCACGTGTTTGACGCGGGTTCCCACCTCGGCATAGGAGAGCTCCTCCCCGCCGTACATGGCAAAAGCGACTTTCGATGCAAAACTCTTTACACTGTGCTGAACCAGTTCGTAAAGTGTATGGATAGTCATTTTCTTTCGAATTAAAATGAGAATATACTCGGGGCAAATTTACTATTATTTGCCGTAAATACACTATTTTTGAGCCGAATTATCGCCATGATCTCTGGTCAATACATCAAAAAACTTGCCGAGAATGCAGGCTTCGACCTCTGCGGAATCACGCCCTGCAAACATCTTGCGGAGAACGAATCCTACTTCCGCGAATGGCTCGCCAAAGGCTACGGTTCCTCGCTGGAATACCTCGAACGCAACCTCGACAAACGTTTCGACGTCCGACGCCTGGTCGAAGGGGCGCAGACGGTCGTGGTCTGCGCCGTGAGCTACAAGAACCCGCTGGGCGAAGGTTATCCGCCCGGGTGCCGCACAAAAATCGCCTCCTACGCCCGCAACCACGACTACCACCCCGTCCTCAAGGAGATGCTGGGCACGATGCTCGAAGCCCTGCGCCGGCAATACCCCGGGCTCACGGGCCGCACGTTCGTCGATACGGCTCCGCTGCTGGAAAAACAACTGGCCGTCGAAGCGGGTCTGGGCTGGATCGGGCGGCAATCCCTGCTGCTTACGCCCCAATACGGCTCCTATGTCCTGCTGGGCGAGTTGGTACTTACCCTGCCGTCCGACCAATACGATGCCCCGTTCGCAGGAGCCCGTTGCGGCCGCTGCCGGAACTGCCTGGACAGTTGTCCAACGGGAGCCATCGTCGCGCCCAAGGTGATCGACACGAACCGCTGCATCTCCTGTCGTACGATCGAAAAGGAGTCCGACAGCGCCCTGCCCGACCTCGACGGATGGATCTTCGGCTGCGATCGCTGCCAGAGCTGCTGTCCCCACAACCAAAAAGCCCCCATGCACCGCTCGCCGCATTTCGATCCCCTGTTCGACCCGCTGACGATTTCGGATCGGGAGTGGCTCGCAATGAGCGAAGAGGAGTTTCTCCTGCGGTTCGGCAATACACCTCTCGCACGCAGCGGACTGCGGCGCATCCAGCAAAACGTGCGGATAAACCAGGAAAAGAACGAACGGAAAAAGGGCAAATCCGACATAATATATGAGCGCAGAATACGATTCCAGCCATATATTTGTCTTATTTTTATCAAAAAACGTCCACCCCAGAAACATATAAAGCAACCATTTTAGTAAGAAATAAGCGAGGCAAAAACCAACGTAAATACCCAGCAAAAGGAGGGAGGATACATGGTCCATCAGAGCAGGACATGTATCATGAAAATAATTGAGAACTGTGATGCCCGACAAGACACAGGTCTGCAATACAAGCACAAGGAGATAACGCACATCAGCCGCCGTAGAGCTATCAAAAATGCTCGTCCGTTCGCGATGTAACACAAAGTCTTTCACCTGTTGGGTGAGAAACTTCTTTCCACGAGCCAGAGCGATGGAGGAAAGAAAGAAGCAGGCAAGCAATGTCAAGGCAATCACATCATCCGTACGGGGAGAGTAGGAGATAGGGGTTCCTTCAAAGCCAGAATCAACCTCTTGTACAGCATGAAGATCGGCCAACTGCAGGCTATCACTGTCTGCCTTTGCCGGACTAATCTGTTTCTGCTGGAGAAGAGACAAGGTATCCGTGTTCTGGGAACTTAGTGTATCACCTATCATATCGCTGCAAATTTACGAATGGAAATATCCCATACAGGAGTCTCATAAAGCAGCTGAACTGCTTCTTCCGGTGTCTGCGCCACTTTCCATATATCACCGTGTTGGCGTCGCATAAAGTTTTCATCGATTGCTTTTTCAAGCATTTCGAGCAATGGATCGAAAAATCTGTTTGTATTGAGAATTATAATCGGATTGAGATACAACCCCAATTGTTTCCAAGTGATAATTTCCAGCAATTCTTCAAGGGTACCGCATCCACCCGGCAAAGCGATGATACCATCACTCAAATTGGCCATCTTCTGTTTGCGTTCGTGCATGGATTCTACCTCGATCAGCTCTGTCAGTCCAGTATGATGCCAGTTTTGTTCCACCATGAAGCGGGGAATCACTCCGGTCACTTCACCGCCATTTTTCAACACAGCATCTGCCACAGAGCACATCAGACCGATACTTCCAGCTCCGTTTATCAAACGGATATGGTGTTCGGCAAACAGACGGCCGAGAGTCTCGGCTGCTTGAAAGTAAACAGCATCTATCTTGGTACTGGAAGCGCTATATACGCATACGGAATTTATCTGGTTCATCACTCTTTACGGGGTTTATGGTTGTAACGAGTGCAAAAGTACAAAAAAACATAGAATAACAGACTATAGTTCAAACT
>OGQW01000750.1_pt1 | contig 23007 bp, 14 predicted proteins | sample 1553301 | NCBI WGS metagenome assembly OGQW01 (sample SAMEA2579974, study PRJEB22360) | human gut metagenome
CATAGCGGTCCGGGACCGCCCCTGCCATGGACGTACAGGGCCAAGCCTGCACGGAAGCCATCGTCGCCCTGCGGCGGCACGACATGCTGGGATTCACCGTCAATAAATTGCTGGTCAAACGGATCATCGACGAGAATGGGCTCCGCTTCATCGAGGGGCTCTCGCACCGGGAAGACGAAATCTTCCTGCTGCAATACATTCCCCACGTTTCGCGCATCGTCATCAACGAAAAAACGCCCTACCACTACCGGGTCCTCGGCAGCGGCCTCTCCAAAAAACGCAAGCCGACGGAGCTGATTCTCCGCGTTTCCCGCCAGCTACACGACCTTTTCCTACAGGCCGCACCTACCCCGGAAGGGCGTTATGTCGCAGCCCGCATCCGGTTGCAACAATGCTGCGAAGCGGTCGCGGCGTCGAAAACGAACGAGGAGCTGCATATTGCCGTAAAAGCGGCTCGCAATGCCCGCGAAGAGTATCTTTCGACCTTCGACCCCGCGTTTCTCGCCGACCGCCGGGATCGGAAAGTCGCGGCCCGCAGCCGGTGGGTCTTCGCCCTCGGAGCTCTCTCCGGCAGGCTGCTTCGACGCCTCACCCGATTGATTCACATATAAACCCGCTGCATCATGTCGAAATACGATTACCTGATCGTCGGAGCCGGACTTTTCGGCGCAGTCGCAGCTTACCGGGCCGCACGGTCCGGTAAGAAAGCGCTGGTCATCGACCGACGGCCCCACACGGGCGGAAACGCTTACTGCGAGGAGCGCGAAGGCATCCGCGTCCACAAATACGGCGCCCACATCTTCCACACCTCCAACCGCGAAGTGTGGGAGTTCGTGAACCGCTTCGTCGAATTCAACAACTACATCAACTCCCCGGTGGCCAACTACAAGGGCAAGCTCTACAACCTGCCTTTCAACATGAACACCTTTTACGCCATGTGGGGCGTCACCACGCCCGCCCAGGCAGCGGAGATGATCGACCGTCAGCGGCGCGAAGCAGGCATTTCGCAGCCCCGCAACCTCGAAGAACAGGCCATCTCGCTGGTCGGCATCGACATCTACGAACGGCTCGTGAAAGGTTACACCGAAAAACAGTGGGGACGCGACGCCACCCAACTGCCGGCATTCATCATCAAACGCCTGCCGGTGCGCTTCACCTTCGACAACAACTACTTCAACGACCGCTGGCAGGGTATCCCCATCGGCGGCTACAACAAACTCGTGGACGGATTGCTCGCAGGCGTCGAGGTGCGCTGCGACACCGATTTCTTCGCCGACCGCACGCACTGGGAAAGCCTCTGCGACCGCATCGTTTTCACGGGCCGCATCGACGAATACTACGATTTTAGACTCGGAGAGCTGGAGTACCGCTCGCTGCGCTTCGAACACGAAACGCTCGACACCCCCAACTATCAGGGCGTCGCCGTAATGAATTTCACCGAGCGCGAAATTCCCTACACCCGGATCATCGAACACAAGCATTTCGAACCGGGCGGCGATCAGCCCCGCACGATCATTACCCGGGAATACCCGGCCCCGTACGAACATGGAGCCGAGCCCTACTACCCCGTCAATGACCAGCGCAACACGAAACTTTACGAAAGCTACAAGGCGTTGGCCGACCGGGACCGGAAAGTCATCTTCGGCGGCCGACTCGGAGAATACCGCTACTACGACATGGACAAAGTGATCGAAAGCGCTCTCAAACTTACCCTTTAGAAAAATGAGCAAAACCGTCATCCTGGTCTGCGCCCACAAGCAGGACGCATGCCTCAAAACCCCGCCCTACCAGCCCGTTCAGGTCGGACGGGCCATTTCGCAAACGGAACTTCCGTTCGCCGTCGGCGACGACACGGGCGACAACATCAGCGACCGCAACCGCCACTACTGCGAACTCACGGCCCACTACTGGGCCTGGAAAAACCTGCACGACGCAGACTACATCGGGTTGAACCACTATCGCCGCTATTTCGACTTCGAGGGCGGTTCGGCCTGCTCGCTGCGGACGGTTCGCTCGGAAGCCTTCTTCTCGGCATCGCATCCGGTCCCCGACTTCGACCGCCTTTTCAGCCGCTGCGATATCGTCATGGCCCGGCCGAAGATCTATCCCTACAACCTCTACACGGATTATTGCAAGTGCCACATCGAAAGCGACCTGCTGACCGCACGGCAGGTGATCGCAGAAAAATATCCGGCCTACCTGCCGGATTTCGACCGGGTGTTCTTCCGCAACAACCGCCTCTCGCATTTCAACATGTTCGTCCTGCCGCGCGAGCGGTTCGAGGCTTACTCGGCATGGCTGTTCGATATTCTGTTCGAGGTGGAGCGGCGGATCGAGATTCAGGACGACCCCGTGCAGGGACGCGTGATGGGGTATTTGAGCGAACGGTTGCTCTCGGTATGGGTCCGGCACAACCGGCTGAAGATTTGCTACAAAACCGTTCTGATGGTCAATGACCAGAAGCGAAAAGGGCTGGGCAAGCACCTTTTCCATACGACGGTCAATACTCTGGCGTACTGGATCACTTATCCGCTGCGGCGCCGCTCGCCGCGTCGGGCAGCGGAATAATCTGCTGCCAGAAGCGCCACATCCGGGGCTTCGACCAGCTATGGCACCCCATCGGCAGGCGACTGCCGCACAAACGGTAGCAATAGCGGGGATTGGTGTCGAACGCGAACCGCAGCGCCTCCTCCTGCGAAGGATAACGAAACCCTTCGGGAACGACGGCCCAGAAAACATCCTCGTTGCCCAGGTGGTTGCCCATCGAACAAAACCGCTCGATCTCGTCGCCGTATTTTTCGCACGCGGCCCGAAAACTCTCCACGCGGCGAAGCGAAAGACCTCCGTTTCCGATCTTCCCGTAGAGCGACTGCCGGATCATCCGGCCCGCCCGCTCTGCACGGCGAAGCCTCCACCGCAGGTATTGCTTCAGAATCGGCAGATCATACACTTTGCGGCGGACCCAGGGAGCGGCCACACAGTCGTATCCCCTACGGCACCAGTCGGCGAGTTCGTCCCGGAAAATCCAGGCGTCGGTATGGCAGATCAGGAGATATTCGTAATCGCGGAACAACTCGTAGAATCCGGCCGAAAGCATCATCCGGTTGTATCCCGCAATCCCGTTCTTGCGGCCCAGCCATTCGTCCGACACCTCCCGAACCGGCAGTCCGGAGAACTCACGCCGGATCGCCGAGCAATCCATACCGCAGGGAACCAAGAGTTCGACCGGATAATTTTCCTGTAACACCCCAACAGTCTGCCTCAACGACGCCCGTTCCCAGACGGTCAATTCCGGCCGGTAAACAGGAACGACGACCACCACTTCCTTCTTATCCATACGCTATTTTTTCAAGTAATTTACAACGGCATCGGCGATACGCTCGCCGTCGAGCGCCGCAGAAATGATTCCGCCGGCATACCCGGCCCCTTCGCCCGCAGGGAAAAGCCCGGCGACCTCGGGGTGCATCAGCGTCTGCGCATCACGCGGAATGCGCACGGGGGTCGAGGTGCGGGACTCGACGCCCACGACCAACGCTTCATTGGTCAGGAATCCCCGCATCCGCCGCCCGAAAGTGGCGATACCCGCCCGCAGGGAAGAGGCGATAAATCCGGGCATCCACTTATCCAGCCGGGAAGGCACAACGCCCGGTATATACGAGGTCCGGGGCAGCGAACCGCTCGCACGTCCCGCCACGAAATCGGCGACACGCTGGGCCGGAGCGATCTGATGCTCGCCGCCGTATTGCCGGGCCAGCCGCTCGAACTGCTGCTGGAATTTCAGCCCGGCCAGCTCGCCCCACTCTGCCCGCAGATGCTCGAAATCCGCAAGCCGCACCTCGGTCACCAAACCGGAATTGGCGAAAACGGAGTTCCGGCCGCTGGGCGACATACCGTTCACCACCGATTCGGCCGCATCGGTCATCGCCGGAACGATGAATCCCCCGGGGCACATACAGAACGAATAGACGCCACGCCCACCCTCCTGGCTGACCAACGAATAGGAGGCCGCAGGCAGATACTCTCCCCGCGACTCGCAGTGGTACTGTATCGAGTCGATAAGCGCCTGCGGATGTTCGATCCGCACGCCCATCGCAAAAGGCTTGGCTTCCAGACGCACGCCCCGCCGGTGCAGCAACTCGTAAATATCCCGGGCCGAATGTCCCGTAGCAAGAACCACAGCCGCTCCTTCATAAAGGGTATCTCCGACCCACACCCCTTTTACGCGATCGTCGTGCAATTCGACATCGGTAACCCGCGCATCGAAAACGAACGATCCGCCGGCTTCGAGAATCGTCCGCCGGATATTGGAGATCACCCTCGGCAGTTTATCCGTTCCGATATGGGGATGGGATTCGTAAAGAATTTCGGGCGTGGCGCCGTGAAAAACCAGCGTTTGCAGCGCCTTGTTGTAGTCGCCCCGCTTCTTGCTGCGGGTGAAAAGTTTGCCGTCGGAGAATGTTCCGGCTCCGCCCTCGCCGAAAGCATAGTTCGAATCGGGATCGACCGCACCGTTGCGGTTGATCTGCGCGATGTCCCGCTTGCGGGCCGACACATCGCGTCCCCGTTCCAGAATCACCGGGCGATACCCCCGTTCGATCAGCCGCAGAGCCGTAAACAACCCCGCAGGGCCCGAACCGACGATCACGACCTCCGTACGCCCCGCAACCGACGGATAGTCGAAATGCACAGGTGCGGGCTGCGGTTCGCAATCGGCATAAACTTCGAGCGTAAGATTCACTTTGGGCTGCCGCTGCCGGGCATCGATCGACCGTCCGACGACCCGCACCAAAGCCACATCCTGCTCCGCGACACCCGCACGGCGAGCCGCCTGTTCAGTATAGTATTTTACGTCGGCAGCCTGCTTCGGAGTAAGAACCAGTGTCAGTTTATACGGCATAATCGATTGAAATAGTTTGCAAAAGTAACCAAAAATCGGCAAAATCGCCCGGCATCCATTCGAGAAAAAGGTTTTTTAGTTATCTTTGCCAACAGATAAGAGGCGGCTCGGGCAAGCTCGAATTTGTTTGGCTTGTCGCTTGCTTTCCTTATCCTTGCAAAGGACAGGAACCGATCCGGTAATCTTTGCGGACAATCCCGCACGATTGCGCTCGTTTTCCGGTAGCTTTGCAAAGGACAGGACGCGTTTCACGCACCGCCTAAATCCGGTTTTACACCCGGCTTTTGCAGTTCCTGTTCGGATATTTGCGGATATGGTGTAATTGGTAGCCACGTCAGACTTAGGATCTGATGCCTTAGGGCGTGGGGGTTCGAGTCCCTTTATCCGCACAAAGGAGCCTTTTCGAAGGGCTCCTTTTTCGTTGCCCGTTCGGTGCAAACAAGTGCAAATTGATTGTATATCATCGTTTTGCAAAGGTGTCGGCAAATTCTCTGAACCGGAAGCCGAAAGCATTTCGCAGCAAACTCGCGGGAGCACGAAAGGGAGCGGAGGCGAAAAACGGGCTGCGCGACGGAATTTGCTCCCGAGTACGTTTGCAATGCACTGTTTCGCTGCGTTTTACGTCGTAATAATTCTCTCTTGCGGACGTTTTGTTAACCAAAAAATTTCAACGTCATGAGACAAGAGACATTTGCCATTCTTTTCTTGATGCGGAAAGGACGACCGAAGAAAAACGGATTGGCGCCCATCTTCGCACGCATTACGACCGGAGGGCTCCGGCAAGAGGTCTACACTCAGTGCGACAGCAATCCCGAAACGTGGAACCAGCACAAGGAGCGCGCGATGGGAACGAACAAGCTGGCCATTCAGGTCAACGAGCGACTGAACGATTTCCGCGTCAAAATCATCGACATCCGCACCAAGCTGCTGGCCGAGGGCTATGCGGCCAATGCGGCGCAGATCAAGCAGCGCTACCTCAACCCGACCTGCAACACGATGATGCTCATCGCAGGCCTCGCCGACTACGCGAAGCGGCGGCAGGGCGAGGTGGGCGTGCGCATCACGCAGCGCACGGCCGACAAGTACGAACGGCTGCTGCGCTACCTGAAACAGTACCTCGCCCAGCGCGGCAAGGCCGAGGACATTCCCGTCGAGCGGATGAACTACGAGTTTCTGGACGGCTTCAACCTCTTCCTGCAAACCGCCCACCGCTGCCGCCACAACGGGGCGGTCGCCGTCATGGACTGTCTGCGCAACTTCGTCCTCTACTGCCTGCGCAACGAGTGGATCACGAAAAATCCGTTCCGCTACTATAAACTCAAAGAGGACGAGGTGCAGGCCAAAGAGCACCTTACGGCGCATGAACTGGAACTGCTGACCCGCAAGGAGCTCGACCACCGGCTGGCCCGCATCCGCGACGTCTTCGTCTTCTGCTGCCTGACGGGGCTGGCCTTCGCCGACGCCGACCACCTGCGGCGCGAGCACCTCTCGCAGGACGACGAGGGGCGCTGGTGGATTCACAAACCCCGCGAGAAAACCTCCGTGATGAGCCGCATCCCGCTGCTTCCGGCCTCGCTCGAAATCCTGCGCCGCTACGAGCGGGACGAGGCGTGCCTCGCTCGCGGGCGCGTGCTTCCCACGCCGAGCAACCAGAAGATGAATGCCTACATGAAGGAGATCGCGGCCGTGTGCGGCATCGACAAGGTGCTGACCACCCACTGCGCCCGCCACACCTTCGCCTGCATGGCCGTCGAATACGGAATGCCGATCGACGTGCTGGCCAAGATTCTCGGGCACTCGAACACCAACATGACGCGCCACTACGCCAAATTCTCCGAGACGGTCATCGGCCGCGAGATGGAAGCGTTCGGCGAGCGGCTGGCGTCGGCTACTTGATACCTGAAAGGATTCGGCCAAAAGCGCCCCTCGGATGAGGGGCGCCGACGCCTATCGCTGGCTCTCTTCAATCAGAGAGTTGCGCAGCAGATCCAGAAACCGTGTCAGCCGCAACTTGCGGTTGATGACCCCACGGCGGCACTGGATGGGATTGTTGATACGGACATTGAACATCCACGAGAACAGCTCGACCAACTGTTCCACATTGGCACGGGTACCGTCGATACGCCGTCCCACGCCGGCAGTATGCAACGCCGTAATCAGCTCCATGAGATCCGTCGGCGTGAACGGCTCGGCCAGATAGAGCGCCGAGCGGGGTTTTTCGGGTTCCCGCAACCGGTTCATGACCGCAGAATGCTCGATACGCAGATGGACCATCCGCATCTCAAATTCCAGATGTGAGACGGCTCCTTCCCAAAGCGCGACAAGCGCCGCCGGACGCGGATCGTGCATTATTACGGGATTACATGACAGGAATTGCGTTCAGGGACAACAGACAAATGTCCACGGGGGCAAATATGCCAGTCGGCAGAAAACGTAAATCATCACTCAAATATCAAAGATTTTTATTTCAGATTGATACATTTAAAACATTAAATTTCAATAAATCTTGCTAAAACATGCAATTGTCTGAATGCTTATATTGCAGTTCTCGTAGAAATATTCTAAAAAAAGATAGGATGGTTTTAGCCATCCTATCCCAGTGAGCAATCTCGTAATTTTGAACATTTTATTTTAATGTTTTAACACATTATAGATAAGAGATTTTCACTCGAAATTATTTGTCGGTTGACAAATGCCTTCCACACTTTGAAGCGTTACTGGTCTGACCGTTATTAGCGTTTCAACCACATCTTCTTGTCCTTACCTTACACTTAATGCCGGAGCGGCACGAATATTACAGATTATAGCATTCGCCTCATTTCCAGAGAAAACTCGGCACGGGATGTTCGGGCATTGCGCACGTCATCCGGAATGATCGTCCGGGAATATACGCTGGTTTCGGCCGGCTCGGTTCGGGTGGTCATCGTCAGGGTGTTCCCGCCATTCGTCAACTCGAAATCATAGCCGTTGCCCCAGCTCTCGCCGTCGTCGTACACTCCGGTCAGCCGGGATCCGTCGATCGAATAACGCCCGGTGTATTTGGTGTAGTTCGATGTTTCGACCTTCTGATAAAGTCCGAATGTCGCTGCCGAAGTGAATTCTACGTATACCTCAAATCCTTCGGGAGCATTCTCTGACCAAGAAGTAAGGCGCCATTCGCCTACGATTTCCGACTGAATGTTGGGGGCATCGTCGTCATCCGAACAGCTTGCGGCGAAAATGCCGAGCAGGGAGAAAACGAGCAGATGATAAAGATGTTTTTTCATTGCAAGCACTGTTTTTATAACCAACCTCCGTTTGCTGCGCCGGCCGAACGGGCGATGACGGCGAATTCCTTGGTGATGACCATGCCGCCCATCACGACGCCCGTTCCAGGTTTCGTACCGCCGGCTATCGCCGAAACCTTGATTTTGGCCGATCCGGGTTTCGTGCATTTGATCATCAGTTTTCCATTATACATTTTGGGAGCCGCCTTGATGCCAAGCTTTTCCATATCCTTGGCCGACATCTGGATATCGGTATAGGTAAGGTCTTCGGCACCCTGTCCGAAATGCTGCGTCAGCGGAATGAGCTGCACCTCGCCCAATGCGACCTGCAGACAAGGCGTTCCTTCAATCTGCATGAGCAGCTGATAGGCATCGGTAATGCCGGTGCCCATTTTGCCGCGGTAAATCGACACGTCGGCGATCGTAGCTTTCGAGCCTTCGCCCAGCCGGGAGTCGATTTCATTGACCGAGGTGAGCAGCATGGTCTTGAATTCGTCGAGCGAGTATCTCTTCCCTTTCTCCAGGGCATAGGAGAGGCCGAGTGCGGCTACGCCCGAGACGTGCGGGCAAGCCATCGAGGTTCCCTGCATGTAGCCGTAATCCGCTCCGTTGCTCGTTTCGGAGCAGAGCGTCGAAAGGACGCCGGCTTTCTCCCCACCGCTCAAACCGCTCGTTTCGCCGCCGGGAGCCGCGATATTACAGCCGGAACCGTAGTTGGTATAATTGGCCGGCAGGTAGTCGGGCGAGAACGAGGTGACGGAGATATAATCACGATAGCCTGCCGGATAGCCGGACATGGCTGTCGATTCGTTGCCGGCGGAAAAAATGATCAGTCCGCCGTCGAGGGCCTCGCAGTTCTTCTGGGCGGCGAAGTACTGAAGCGCCTCGTAATCCATCGGCGATTGTTTGATGAACATGTTGTCCGACGTGTATATTCCCGCCTTGATGCCCCACGAGCACTGGAGGATGGAGGCACCGTGATCCGCGGCGTATTTTACGGCACGGCTCGACACGAGGGCGTCACCCGTCAGGTCTCCCGAGAAGATCTGACACGACATGAGACGCACACCGTCTCCCTTGCCCGTACCTCCGGCCACGCCGCAGACGCCGATGCCGTTGTTGTTGACGGCGCCGATCGTACCTGCGACATGCGTGCCGTGGCTGCTGGGGGTGATCTCCGTATTATGGCGGCGGCTACCGTGCCCGCAACGTGCGTTCCGTGTCCCGAATCGCCCTTCTGACCCCATGAAATGGGACCGTCGGCAGCGAAGTTCCATCCGTGAATGTCCTGGTTCTTGTATTCGGGCGAAGGGTTCGGATTGATCCACATGTTGGCCGCCAGATCCGGATGAGTGTATTTCACCCCTTCGTCCACGATGGCGACGATGACTTCGGGATTACCTGCCGTGAGCTTCCATGCGTCGGCCACATTGATGTCGGCTCCGGCCACCGATGTAGTGGCAACGGCCTGGTCGGCATTGTTGATGTAATGCCACTGCCAGAAAAGATTCGGGTCGTTGAAATCCGCTGTAACCAAAGCGCGGGTCTGGCCGTTCGCCGTTGCTTGAAACGGATAGGTTTTGCAGTCGGAAGCCCGGTAGAGACGGGTGCGGAACTGTACTTTCGAGATTTCGGCGACACCTGCGAGTCTCTCGGCCGCCTTGTCGAGATCCTCTTCCGATGCGAACCCGAGCACATACCATCTGTGAAGCCCTGCCGCACGGGTGCGGGCCTCGTGTTCGCCGGCTTCGGGGAAGACGCGCTCCAGCGAGGTGACATGCAGGTCGTTCAGGATGTCATCGACGGATTCGATGCCCGAACGGGTCAGCGCCGAACGGGTCTTGGCCGCATTCAACGCATTCTGTTCGAGACTGGGAATGGCTTCTTCGCCAAATTTTACGATGAGCGAACCGGCCACGGCGTCGTCCGACGTATTGCAGATTTTGCCCGAAGTCTCGATTTCGGGAGCGGAATCCCCGCGGTTCGGTATTTCCTGCATGGGATCCGTCGAGCAGGCGGCCAGCAGCAGGGAGGCGAAAATCAGGAGTTTCGTTTTGTTATGCATATATCATGCTGATTTTTGAGTCCGGCAGGTTGTTTTTGGCTTGAAAAAAAGGGAGAGGCCGACACTTGCCGGACGACCGGCCTCTCCCGATCCGATATTACTTGAGCGTGATTTCGGCAGCGGCAGTTTTCCGGAACCGGAGTTCCGATCCCGAACCGTTCGCACGCTGCACAGCGTCGCTGAATCCGACCGTAGCCCTTACGGCTTTCGCTTCAGGAGCCGATGCGGGCAGGAATCTTTTCGCATAATCGGTCGGTACGGTTTTGACGGAACTGCGTTCTGTAGAAACGGAGAATTCGAGCCGTTCGACGTAATTCCGCGGCTGCCGGAGCTCTGCGGCCATCCGGCGCAATTCTGCGATCCGCTCTGCGGCCAGTTCGGGAATGCCGCCCATATCCTTGGCGGGATCGACGAGCAACATATCCGTAAGGATCGAATAGGGGGTCGTCGTACTCAACGTATACAGATAACGGAACGTGGCCCCCTGCTCGACATAGTTCGGGGTGGGCACGAAATAGATGTAACCGTCGGCCACGGCGCCTCCGATGAACGGATAATTGACCGCATAGAGGGCTTCGGGATTCTCCTCCGAGACGCAGCCGGCGAGGATGTCCTCTCCGTTGATGACACCGATCGGCGTTTGCGAAAGAAGCGGGGAGATAGCGCCGGTTATGCCTGCGAGCGGAGCAGTGGAGGGAACGTAGACCGCCGGAATCCGACCGCCTTCGTCGAACTCGACCCCGGGGAGTCCCGTGATGGTCAGCAGATCGGCCGAACTGCTTTCTGCCGGGTCGTCTTCGATGGTCACCGTGCCGATCTTCCGTCGCATCGGCTTCTCATCCATGACGTTGACGGCATAATAGTTCCATTCGGTCGAAATCAGGTACTCCTTCGAGGGCTGCTCTTTCTGCGGCAGGAAGTCCGAGTAGAGGAACTCGCTCTCCAATCCCGGGTTGTATACACCGGTGGTCTTGATGGATGCCGTGAAGAGTTTGCTGGCATATCCGTTGTAAGCCAGTCCGGCGAACGTGTACTCCGTGTCGCCGTTCAGCCCCGTGAGCATGACGCTGTAATGTCCGCCGTTGATGGCGTCGAGCTGCTCTTTGGTGAAATCCTTGCCCTCCTCTTTGAGGAAAGCCGTCATGTCCAATCCTTGGATGTCTTTTGTCTTGAAGACTCCGTGTTTGATAGATTCAATCCCCTCGCCATAGGCCCAGAATTTCGCCGCATTGTCCGTCGTAATGCCTTGTCCCGCGAATTCGTTCGTGGCTTCGAGCCCGATGTTGAGAATGACGGAAACCTTGTCCTCGTCGCCCTTGGCGATATATCCGAACGAAATGGAGGCGTAGCCCTGCATTTTCAGATTCTGCGACGCCGTTTCGCCGCCCTCCGGATTCGCCTCTTCGTCCGAACCGTAGATGCAGCCTACAAGCGTGTACTTGCCGGTGCCGCCTTCCAGATCCTGAACGGAAATCGTCCCCGAAACAGTGATCGTCTTGATGAGTTCCGCGGCGATCTTGCCATCGGCCATCTCCTGTGCCTTGAGGCTCGCCTCGCCGTCGCTCAAATTGCCCGTGAAGATCGCATAGCGGAACTCTCGGGTGTCCTCGGAGAGGGTGGCGCCGATTTCGACGACACCGTCTGCGGGTTCGCTTTTGGTGAGGGCCACCGAGTAATCGTAGACCCTGGCTCCGGGAAGCATGATCCGCTGCAGACCGTTTGCGTTGGCATAGAAGAATTTTCCGGCATATTCACCTTCGCTCGGTTCGAGCACGATACCCTGCGCCGGGAAGGTAATCACGCCGTTATTGAGCGTGCCATATTGTCCGGCTGATTCGTCCATGGCGAAATTTTCCGGTGTCTGCGATGCGATGTACCACTCACCCATATCGGAAAAGAGGGTCAGACCGGTCGATTGGTAGGGATAATAGACCTTGTTCGGATCCGAGGCATCGACATAGGTCCAGACGTTGCGGTTCTCGTGGTTTACCTGTCCTCCGGCGAAGATGTTCATCAGCTCCGGAGTGTAGGCTTTCATGCGGTAATAGCCCTTCTTGTCCGAACGCTCGTAGATTTCGAGTTCGATTTCGGGGTTCGGATTAGCATTGGGGTTGTCTATCGACGCGAAGTTGCCCAGAATGTCGTCGCGGTAGCGGCCTTTGGTCTCACCGGTCTTTTCGTCGGTGACCAATTCCCATTTGGCCAGCACGAGCGATATCGAAAGGTTCACCTTATCGGCACCGTAGATCGAAGCGTAGCGCGGATCTTCGATGTTGATATCGCAAGTGTAGGTCGTGCCCATTTGGGCCTTGGGGAAACTGATCGTAAAGGTCGTCTCGTCCTCTCCGGCATCGAATGCGATCGGCTCGACGACGAAAATATCCTCGACGTTGGACTTCACGACGACCGGAACGACGATCGGATCCACGGTGTTGCGCCGTTTGACCGTATAGGTCGCTTCGGTCTGGGTTCCCGGTTCGAACTCCAGATCGGTCCGAGTAGCCTGCTTCTTCGGGAAGTAGACACCGTAGCAATCGGGATTCTCCGCGGTTCCCTGCGTATAGTTCACGTCGTCCTCGCAGCCGGCAAGGACAAGAAGTGCCAGCAGGAACGGTAATATATGCTTGAATGTCTTCACGGTAATTTGCTTTTAGATTTGACAGCTTGATCGCAGATGGTCATCACCCGTTCCACGGCTTGACCGTTTGCGAAGGATCGGGATTGTTCTGCGTGGCGATGACGGGGTTGTTCTGCGTCTCACCGCGCGAGATCACGAAGTTCCAGTAGGGTGCACGGCCTTCCGTATTCAGCCGGTACGAGGCAGGAGAGTTGGTTCCCACATAGCCCCGTCGGGTGGACATGTCGAGCCGCTTCATGTCGAACATGACGATGCCTTCGCCCCAGAACTCGATGCGCTTCTGAAGCATCAGCTCGTTGGTGAAATTTTCAACCGACGACGACATGTTCGTACAGTCGTAACCTCCGCCCACAATGCGGTAGTTGTTCATGAACTCATTGAGTAGCCGAATTCCTTCGCCAAGATTTTCATGCGCCTTGGCCTCGGCCTCGATGAAGTACATCTCCTCGACGCGCATGTAGGGATGGTCTGCGGCTCCGCCGACCTTGAAATCCTCATAAGCGCCCTGCGCCGGACGGAACTTGATGTTCGCGTAATCGGGCAGTTCATTGAAGTATTCCTTCCCCTCTTTGCGGCAGCTTTTGTAGTCGTAGGACTCCTTCTCCGGGTCTTTGCGGTCGGGATCGAGCCACGAATGGCGGCGGAAGTCGCGCAGGTCGATACTGTTGTAAAGGTTGCTGTTGATGCAGCGGCAGGCGTCGTTTCCGTAGGCGCTCCACGCATTCTCCGTGCTCATGTGCGCCGTGAAGCAGAACAGGTTGGCAACGCTTTCGCTCGGCAGGGCGAGGCCCCAGATCCAGGCATTGTTCGCCGTGGCGCTGTTGAAGCCGTTCGAGGGGTCTTCCCACTGCTCCTGCGTCAGGGGCGTACAGCCGCTGGCGTTAATGGCCAAGCGGGCGTACTCGGCGGCGGAAACATAGGCTTCGGGGTCGTTCTTGGCCGTACCGCGCTCAAGCCAGGCCCGGGCTTTCAGGCCGTAGACCAGCGCCGGACTGATCGTATACTTGTCGGGAGCAGTAAAGCCGCTCAATAGTTCTTCGGCCTTGTCCAGGTCGGGGAAGATCACTTGATCGTAGATGTCGTCGACCTTGGCACGGGGGTTGTTCTTGGCCTCGGCCTCGGTAGTCTCGGGCAGTACGATGGGCACGCCCAGCCCGAGAACCCCGGGCGCTTCAGTGTAATTGTTCTCCTTGAACTCGTACAGACGCACCAGATCGAGGTAGAACATGGCCCGATAGGCGTAGGCGAAGCCCAGATAGGACTTCTGCGTGGCGTCGAGCGTCGCGAAATCCGAGGCGTCGATCTGTTTGATGACGTTGTTGGCCGCCATGATCCACGCATAGTAGTTGTTCCACGTGAGCGCACCCACGGCATAGTCGGCGCCGAGCGCTTCGTTGGTTCCCCACTGTGCGAACCAGTCGTAGCCGATATTGCCGCCAATGGCGACGTCGCCCGTCATGGATTCCGTGGCGATATGGATGGCCGGCAGGGCAAAATCCCAGGCTTGGCCTTCGCTTGCATAGCCTGCGGAACCGGCCTGTACGAGCGAGGCCGGAATGCCTTCTATCAGCGTTTCGAGGGTGACCTGATCCTCGGTAGCTATTTCATAGGGGTCGGCTTCTTTGATGCAGCTGCTTGCCAGCAAAGCTGCCGCCAGCGTCGCGAGCGTTATGTTTGTCGCTTTTTTCATATGCATGTCGTTTGTCGTAAAGTGTTTGAGGCCGATTAGAATTGAATGTTGATGCCGCCCGAAATCGTCCTTACAGGCGAATAGGTGGCCTGGCTCGTCGATCCCGAATAAGAGTAGCGGGGATCGAATCCCTGACGTTTGGACCAGTACCAGACATTCTCGCAGGCAAGGTAGACGCGCACCTTCTCGATTCCGACCTTCTTGGTGAAATTCGACGGCAGCGTGTAGCCGAAGTTGATGTTCTGTAGGTTCAGGTAGCTGGCGTCCGTAAGGAAACGATCAGACATACCGTTCTGATCCTTGTCTTCATACTGCAGGCGCGGGATGTTCGACGACGCATTGTCCGCCGACCATGCATTGAGGATGTCCTTGTGCCAGTTCATACCCGTCGTCTTGTTGGCCGGCGAGTACATCGCCGCGGAGTATCCCGAGTCGTAAGCCAGACCGCCGATCTGGTAGGTGAAGGCCACGCTCAGGTCGAAGCCCCGGAAATTGACACTCGTGCCGAAACCGCCGTAGAGATCGGGAATCGGGTCGCCGCAGAGATAGTCCGACGCCTTGGCATATTCAGTCGTCGTAACGCGCTTGCCCGTCGGGTTGCCCTTGTCGTCGGTTTCGTTCATGTACCACATCGAAAGGCCCTCGTCCGAAACACCGGCATATTTCCTCATGTAGAAAGTGTACATCGGAAGCCCTTCTCCGAAGAAAGTGGAGCCGCTCACGTAACCGGAGTAGCCATCGACCTGTTTGGTCCGTCGTTCAGAAGGCAGCATGGTGATCTTGTTGCGCAGGTGCGTCATGTTGAGGTTGATGTCCCACTGGACATGCTCCCGTCGGATCGGCGTAAAGTTCAGCTCGATTTCGACGCCGCTGTTGCGCATGTCGCCCACGTTGGCGTAGTAGGACGAATAGCCCAGCGACGGAGCTACCGGGAACGACAGCAGCATGTCGGTCGTCTTGCGGAGGAAATATTCGACGCCTCCGGAAACCGTACCGCGCAGGAAGCTGAACTCCACACCGGCGTTGAAGTTGGAGTTGGTCTCCCAGGTGATGTTCTCGGATCCTTTGGCGTTGAAGACGGTCGAGACCTTTCCGTTGGCGTTTTCGATCGTGTAGGTGTTCGTGTAGCGGAAGTTACCGATGTTGTCGTTACCCTGCGAGCCGATCGAGGCCTTCAGCTTGAGATTGTCGAGCCATTCATAGGTGCTCTCCATGAAATTTTCTTTCGAAATGATCCATGCGCCGCCCAGCGACCAGAAGTTGCCCCAGCGGTGGTCGGGGTGGAAGCGCGAAGAAGCGTCGCGGCGATAGGAGGCCGAGGCGAAATATTTGCCTGCGTAATCGTACATGACACGGGCGAAATAACCCTCGTTGTTGTACTCAACCCGGTAAGAGCCGGCTCCCTGTTTGTCGATGATCGCCCCGGCAAGCTCGTCGTTTTCCTGCGTCAGCATATTGCTTTTCGTGGCCGACAGCGTGTAAATGCGGTTCTGGTAGGACTCGTGGCCCAGCATCACGTTGATGTTGTGCGAGCCTATCTGCTTGGTGTAGTTGAGAATCTGCTGTAGGTTGAGGTCGAAATTCCGTTGATGGCCCTTCGAGACCATGCCTTTTTCGCTGGCGAACTGTCCGAACCAGGGATTCGTAACCGAGGTGGAGCGGGTTTCGTCGAGCGAAACGCCGGCGTTGAACGTGAATTTGAAATCCTTGAGGAAAGTGACGTCGATATATCCCGTACCGTTGAAAGCATTGCCTTCGGCTTCCTGTTTGTTGAGACGCGAATCCGAGAGGGCGTTGCTGTTGGGGAAGAGCGAACGCTCCATACCGGCATTGTCGCCGTTGCCGTAGTCGTAGAGCTTGATGCCGTCCTCGTTGTACATGACATTACCCTCGCCGTCGCGGATGTAGAGCGGATAGATCGGACCGACGGCCGTCGTATAAGCGAAAACGTTGCCCGACGAGTTACCGGCGCCGCTGTCGTCGATCTGGTTGTAGCGGAAATGCGTGTAGTTGGCATTGGCGCCGAACTTGAGCCACTTCTTGGCCTGATAGTCCACGCGCAGACGGGCCGTATAACGATCCATGTCCGAGTTGTAGGCGATACCTTCGTTGTTCAAATAGCCGAACGATCCGTAGATCGAGGCGTTCCCGGTCTGGCCGGAGATCGAAGCGTTGTACTCCTGACGCAGGGACGAGCGGAAAGCCGCATCGGTCCAGTCGTCGGGACGGATGTAGTACTCCTTGCCCTCATAGACGAGACGGCGGCCGAGAGTCGCAGCGGGATTGACCTTACCGTTGATGCCGATGAACTCCTGCCCGGAAGGAACCGTATAGACCATATAGCCCAGACCTCCGTCATTCGCATTGGCCGTCAAATTCGTATTGGCGCGCAAATGGGCCTCGCCGATACTCATTCCCGAATTGACATAGTAGTTTTTCAGCGCACTGTAATGCAGTTCGTAGAATTGTGCCGGGTTGGTGATGTACGCATAATCCTGGACGGCGCGCGAATTGACGCCCCACTTGGCGTCGATTGTCACGTGAGCCTCCTGCGACTTGGCCTTTTTGGTGGTGATCATCACCACGCCGTTGGCGCCGCGGGCGCCGTACAGCGAGTTCGAGGCGGCGTCCTTCAGCACGGTCATCGACTCGATGTCGCTCGGATTGAGGTTGTTCAGGTCACCCGAGTAGGGCATGCCGTCCACGATCCAGAGCGGATCGTTGCCGGCGTTGAGCGAGCTGAAGCCGCGGATGCGGATTTTCGGACTCTCTCCCGGCTGTCCCGAGGTGTTGGTCAGCTGCACGCCCGCGACCTTTCCGGCCAGAGCCTGCGCTACGTTCGACTGCTGCGACTTGACGATGTCGTCCGATTTGATGACGGTCGCCGAACCGGTGAAAGCCTCCTTTTTTGCCGTACCGAACGCTACGACGATCACGTCGTCGATAGCCTGTGTGTTCTCTTTCAGCACGACGTCGATCCGGGTTTGCGTCCCCACCTTGATCGTGTGGGACTGATAACCCATGAACGACACGACCAGCACATTGTCCGGTGCGGCTTTGATCGAAAAACTGCCGTCCGCACCGGAGGTCGTACCCTTTGTAGTGCCTTCGACCAGAATGGTGGCGCCGACGATGCCGGCCCCCGCATGATCTTTGACCGAACCCGTAATTTCCCGTTCCTGCGCATGGGCGGACAGGAGCAGGCCGAGAACAGCCATCAATGATAGAAAGATTTTTTTGGTCATAAATGCGCCATTTTAACGCTGGTAAAAAAATTGATTATAGAAAATTTGCCGTCTTCGTGTTCCGGCCCGGAGCCGAAACATATCCCCTCCCCTTCCGGAAGCCCGGAGGGAGGGGGGGGGAGGCTGTCATCCGCCTGTCCGGTCACCGAACCGGCCGGATCGCAGCCTATTTGTAGAAATCGTCTGCAAGGTCGTTCGGCTTCGAGCCCGAATACTTGGCAGCCTTGCCCCGGAATTCGATGATCAAGGTGTTTCCGGTTCCGGTCGGATCAGGGTTCCATGTACTGAATACTCCCCAATCGACCATCGAGAATTTGAAGATCCACTCCTTGTTCTCCTGCTTGACGGTCACTGCCGCCTTCTCGGGACACCGCATGCAGTACTTATCCTTGTCGGAATATCCGTACCCGTTATATGAGGACAGATACATATACTGGAACCTGAGGTTCCATTTGCAATTCGTGCCTTCCGCATGCAGGTCGATCTCTCCTTCATGGTCGAGGTAGCTGTCCGGCAGGAAAAACATCGGAGTAGTATTATCCGCATCGATACTCTCGGTGAAAGCATTCCGGAAATAGAAGCAATATCCCGATACCTTCTCGCCGGTATAACTATCCCGATAAGCCGGGTCGTGCCGCACCTCCATCGCCGTAACGGGCCAATACAGCATGTCCTTGTTATCCTTGTCCAGGAATTTGATATAGGGCTCGAACGGTTTGACGGGCTTCAATGTTTCTTCATCCATTGCGTCGGCCGTCGCAGCCGTCGGCACACCGTAGTATTCGGCTTCGACCCCGATGCCGTTTTTCAGCGTCAGATTTACCCGCAGATAAATCTCCTTGCCGCCAGCGGGATTGGGATGGGTCTCGATCGTACCGGTCAGTCCCGCATCCTCGCCGTAGTAGGTCTGATAGGTCTTGTGGTCGTAGAGCCGGAACCAGTAATCGGAGGTCTGCGCCGCAACGTCGATCACGCCGTCGAACTTGGCCGCCAGCACCCGCACATACGCAGCCCAATGACCTTTGGCGAGATCGGCCGGGGCTGCGGCCGTTTCGGCATCGCCCAAAGCGAATACGTAGCTGCCGACCTGCGGCTCCTGCGAGAAGAGCGCGGCGATCGGGGCCTCGGCTGGGGGCGCCACCCCGCCTCCGGCTGCCCGGGCTGATCCCTGCCGGCTCCGTCACCTTGATCGTATTGGTGGCCGCATAGCCTCCGGCGAACGTGCCTTCGTAGGCGGCACGCAGGCGCTTCCCGTCTTTCGAAGCGTCAAGCGCGACGATGAGCCCCTCGATCGTGCCGAATTTATCCGTCAGGTACTTCGCCGTCAGCGTTCCGGTCGTCCCGGCGCCCGTTGCGAATTCACCGCAGCGAATCTGCACCTTCGCGGGATCAGCCGTCGCGAGGTCGATTTCCGCCGTTCCGAACAGCTCCTCGGCAAGCAGAATCTCCACGCCCGCAGCCCCCTCCTCGGGAGCGGCCAGGCCCTCTTGCTCGTAGAGGCAGAAGCGGCGGTTGCCTTCGCGGACATTGCGCCACTCGACGACGCTTCCGACGGCGGCGATCCGATTGTCGATCTCGTATTGGTTCGTCAGTTCGACGTCACGCTCTTCCGTACAGGTATTCTGGTAACGGGCGATCAGCGTCTTGCCGCTCTTCAATTCGACGTAGGTATAGAGATTGAGCCGGGTTTCCGTCACCAGATCGGCGGAGAGTTCTACGCTCGCGACGTCGTTCATCGTCGTCTTTTTCACCGAAATATCCTTGTATTCGATTTCGAACGGATCGGAGGCCGTGTTCACGGTGCCCTTGGGGCTCTCCACCATCACGCGCAGATAATCGTCGGCCTGTTTCATCTGCTCGGCATTGATCAGCCCCTCGGTCGGCGAGAGATAAAAGGTGTGGCTGCCGTCTTCTTCAGCGACATAGATTGCCGACTTGATGCCGACGAGATCGCCTCCGTCGTACTGGATTTGATCGGTCAGAGTTACAGGAGGCTTCTTCCCGGGGTCGGGGTCGTCGTTGGGATCGTCGTCATCGCATGCACCCAGCATGGCTGCCGATGCGAGCAACGCGCACGCCAGCGCGCGCAGTCTGTAATGGGTCGAGTTTTTCATAACGATTGTTTTTAATAGCGCGGGGTTCGGGAAAACCCCGCGCTATCCGGTTTTTCTGTTGTCATTCGGTCATTCCGGCCTTGCGGAACATGATGCCCGGCAGTTCTTCGGCCAGACGGCTCATCGGAACCGACGGAGCCGGCAGGCGGCGAAGCAGTCTGGGCGGTTCGAGATGATCCTTTTCGGCCGCAGCACGCCCCGTTTGGCTTACGACAGGGCCTTCCCACGTTCCGCGCACATGATGCTTGCGCACGCAGATGCCGTCGACCTCGAACCGGTACCAGTTCTCCTTGCCTTCGCCCTCGACCTTGGTGATCGTAACCTGACCGTCGTAGAGCAGGGCGTGTCCGTCCATGTATTCGAAGATCTTGTTGTCATCTCCCCACATCGAATAAGTCTGGTGCATCCACCGGCTGCCATGCAGACCGCCGTCCAGCATAATGCCGCGCATCATGACGCCGGGTTTGATGTATGCCGGCCAGCGCTGTTCGGTCACCTCGTAGGTTCCCGGAGTGATTTCGTTCTCCTTGCCCGGCTCGGTGGTAAGTTCCACACGGACGATGTCACCGCCCGGCTCGCGATCCACGAAGTCTTCGAGATGGTCTCCTACCCATTCGATACCGATATTGATGAATTGCAGACCGCATCCGTAGGAACTGATCGGTTTGTAGCCGATGCCTTGGATATAGACCTGATCCGAAGTATAGTAATGCGCCTTTTTGATCTTCGACAGATCCATGTCGTAGTCACGCTCGAGCGTCGAGGTGCCGTCGTCATCGGACTTGTCGTCGGATGCGTCGGTGATCGGAATGACTCCGGTGTACGAGCCCTTGAGGGTAAAGCCGTCCTTCGAGGTAAGGTTGAACTCGATCTTGTATACCGGTTCTATTTTGCCGTCTTCGCCTTGGGCCGTACCGGCGGCCTCGATCTTGATGATGCCCTCCTTTCCGTAGGAAAATTGTCCGAAAGAGGTTCCGTCGTCCAACTGGACATAAGTGCCGAGCGGGAATACCAGCCCCTCCATCGGAATTTCCACGGCGGGCATCCACGACCCCCATTGGAACGAGGTGTTGGCCAGATATTCGTGGGGCTTGATCACGGCTTCCTTCGGATTGCCGAACAGGTCGTTGAATACGACGAGCGCAGCGGCGAGACCGCCCTGCCCCTCCTCCGTGTCGTAGGTTTCGTCGTAAATGTTGATCTGCATCATGCCGGTACCTGCTTCGAGCATGTTGCCGTAATAGGTCGCGGTGGCGCTGAATCCGACCACTTCCACGTCGCGTCCGATCTGCGGCAGGTAGCAGCCGCCGTCCTCCGGCTGATCGACGATCTGGAGCTGTCCCTCGTAGACGATGCTCTTTTCGGAACCGTCCGTATCGACGAAACGAAGCGAAACGCTCCAGACGTCACCCTCGCGGGAGACTTTCAACGGCTCTCCCGAAACCAGCGACAACTGGGTCTTATTGCCTTCGGCGTCGATATACTGAACACCGGTATATTGGGACGTGAACGTGTGATCCTCGTTGAGCTGGCTGGCCATATATTCACCCTCGGGAAGCGTGTAGGCATCTTCGCCCGGAACCGCATAGAGGTCGGCCACGAAAAGGTAACCCGCCTCTTTGAGCGTCACCCGCCCTTTGGATACGGTATGCTCGGCATCCGTGAAGGCCATATAATAGTTGTGCGACTCCACGCCCTTGACCGGGCCGAGGTACCACGACAGCGGAACTTTATCCAGCAACACCTTGTCTGCGTCATCTCCCACCTCCGAAGCGTCGGAATTCTTGCACAGTCCGTAATAGGCAACCGTCAGCGTTTTTCCGCCGGTTTCGATTTCGGCGGAAATACGAGCGACGCGGGCCGAGAGGAACTCGACCGAGAGATCCGCTTTCGAGGCTTCTCCGACGTTCGAGGAGTTTACGTCGATCTCCCCATAGGCGATTCCGTTGCCGGCAACCGCAAAATCGACGGCTCCGGAAGGTTGTTTGACGGTAATTTTGACGGCATCGTCGGCGATCAGCATGCCGTCCACATCCACAAGCCCTGCCGTCGGCGAGAGATAGATCGTATAGACGGAGGCAGCTTCCGAAGCATCTGCCTTTTCGCCGTTTCCGGGTGTCTCGACCGAGTAGACGGCGGATTTGATTTCCCGTACGACACCGTTGCAGATCAGGGCATTCCCGCTTTCTGGCATGTCGGGGTTGCCGGATGAAGTGGAATCGTCGTCCGAACATGAATTCAGTACGGACGCTCCTGCCATGCAAAGCATGGCCAGAAAGGATAGGTACAACTTTTTCATAGGATGAGATTTAATGAACCGGCTTCCCGGTTTGGCTTTCGGATGTGATAAGCATAATGAAATGCCATACTTAAAACAGTCGATACAATCTACAAAATGAAACCCTGAACGGATTCCAGAAAAATTACTTATCGAGTTTTCGGGATTTTATCGACTTGACACGAGAACGGCGCCAAGGAAAAATCCCCCCCCCTCGCAATTTGACGAGGAAAGAGGATTCTCTTTGTCGCAAAAATAATAAAAAGATTTTATCCTAATTAATTTTTCGCAAAAAAATCATCAGCAATTACGCTCTAAATGCATAAAAAAGTCTTGCAAAATGCGCATTTTAAGAACAGATTCGCACTTCAGACCGACGGCGAAATCGGGCAGGGCAACCGCTTCGAAACTGCTCCGCCAAACCAAAAACAAGGATGGAATAAAATATACTATATATAAATATGATCTCTTTCCAGATGAGTGGATATACCACGCCCGCGTCCTGCAAACCTCACATTACCTTATCCCGATAGTCGGGGTGAAATATACACAGTGACAACCGTCTGGCTGCCACATCCGAGCACCACACCCTCCGAGCTGAAATCAATCGTTGTTATTCCAGCTTGGCCAACAGTTGCCGGACGAATGCTTCGTCGGCATCGGTCAGGGTGTATTCGGGAACGCCGGCGCACCCGCCCATCGAGACCTGCGGATTACGGAAGCGCATCGCGCCCTCACGTTCCCGGCGGGCGCTGAAGTGCAGGGCATCGACCCCTGTGGCGGCCAGCAGGCGGGCGTTCGACGGATTGACGCC
>OGQW01000762.1_pt1 | contig 22895 bp, 15 predicted proteins | sample 1553301 | NCBI WGS metagenome assembly OGQW01 (sample SAMEA2579974, study PRJEB22360) | human gut metagenome
CTCACCATGCAAGAAGCCCCCGGTACTGGCATTACCGGGGGCCTCACTCTTTGTTCTTCTGAAATGATTATTCGTAGCTGTTGCAAAGATACTTCTTCAGAGTCTCAACCTTGTCCAGATGCTCCCATGGAAGATCAACATCTGTACGGCCGAAATGACCATAAGCAGCAGTCTGCTTGTAGATCGGACGGCGAAGGTCAAGCATCTTGATGATACCAGCCGGACGAAGATCAAAATTCTCACGAACGATCTCAACAAGCTTGGTCTCAGAAAGCTTACCTGTTCCGAAGGTATTCACACTGACAGAAGTCGGATGCGCAACACCGATTGCATAGGAAAGCTGGATCTCACACTTGTCAGCAAGACCGGCTGCAACAATGTTCTTTGCAACATAACGTGCAGCATAAGCAGCAGAACGGTCAACCTTTGTGCAGTCCTTACCGGAAAAAGCACCGCCGCCGTGACGTCCTGTTCCGCCGTAGGTATCAACGATGATCTTACGACCTGTCAGACCACTGTCACCGTGAGGTCCACCGATAACAAAACGACCTGTCGGATTGATGAAATACTTCGTATCCGCATCAACCATATCAGCCGGAATGATCGCATCAAAAACATACTTCTTAATATCCTCATGGATCTGCTCCTGAGTAACATCCGGATCATGCTGTGTAGAGCATACAACAGCATCGATTCTCTTCGGCTTGCCGGCCTCATCATACTCAACAGTAACCTGAGTCTTTCCATCCGGTCTTAAATATTTCAGAGTGCCGTCCTTACGAACCTTTGTCAGCTGCTGAGCAAGCTTGTGTGCCATGTTGATGGCATATGGCATATACTCCTCAGTCTCATTGGAAGCATAACCAAACTGAAGACCCTGGTCACCGGCACCGATGGAATCCAGCTCGTCCTCATTCATATCGTCCTCTTTCTGCTCAAGAGCCTTGTCAACACCCATAGCGATATCTGTGGACTGCTTGTCAAGTGATGTGATAACCGCACAGGTATCTGCATCAAAACCATAATCAGCATTGTCATATCCGATCTCACGGATCGTATCACGAACGATCTTCTGGATATCAACATTAGCTTTGGTTGTAATCTCACCCATAACAAGTACAAGACCTGTAGTAGTAGCAGTCTCGCATGCAACACGGCTCATCGGATCCTGCTCCATCATAGCGTCAAGGATGGCATCAGAAATAGAGTCGCAGACTTTGTCAGGATGTCCTTCAGTTACAGATTCAGATGTAAATAAAATTTTTTCCATGTTCTTCTCCTTTTGTAATAAAACAACGGTTATAGACATAAAAAACAGCCCGTACAATCCGGACTGTTTAAATTCTGTAAACAATCCTCTTATTGTTCGATTGCTCGCTCAGGTTGGCACCTTCCAGATCATTCCGGGGTTGCCGTGGCTTCACAGATCCTTTGTATCTCCACCACTCTGAATAAAAGGCTATCTTTTATGAAATTACTGCAACACATACAATATACTTCTCATCCCTAAATGTCAAGAAATTTTTTCTACAAAATTCTCTTTTGATAAAAAAAAGACAATATCATGAAAACCTGTTGTTTATTCCACAAAGAAAGACCAGACATTTCTGCCTGGCCTTTCCTCATGAGCATCCTCTATGAGGAGCTCTTATTTTTTCTTTTTTCTCTTTACTGCAATTCCTGCTGCACCACCAATTACCACTGCTGCTGCAAGAATTCCAACCCATACGCCAATCGGTGTATCATCTCCGGTCTTTACAGAAGTACGTCCTGTCGTTCCTCCGTTATCAGATGTACCACCGCCTGGTGTATTGTTATCCTGAGAAGGTGTCACAGAAGGCTGTGTTCCCGGTGTCGGAGTCGCTGTCGGATCAGGTTCTGTCTCCTGGCTGTTGGTAATCTCAATGTTGTTAATATAGCTTTCGCTCTTATTCAGAACTACATCGCCTTCACCACTTACGTCAAACAGGAATGTGTCCTTATCAATCGGATTTCCTTCTTCATCTGTCTCCATTACTGTATAAGTAACAGAATCCGGTTCCTCATTTGCCTCGAAAGAAACCTCGGCCCTTACTGAACCATTCTGTTCAAGTTCTACATTATTGATCAGTGTAAGTGTTCCATCAGACTCTTCTCTGAAAATACCGGCATAGAAAGTATCCGCTACTGTATCTTCGTTTCCGTCGACAAGGACTTTCTTGGTAATATCAATATATCCTCTTAAGGAGAATCCATCCGGAATAAAGTAATAGTAGTTATTTACATAGGACACGGATTCCGCAGTACCACTCCTGCTGACTGTAGCTTCATTGGACTCATTCTCATCAGGATCTGTAACATTGTAATAAAATGTGTTTCCGTCCTCCACTTCGATCACATCATTGATCGTCATCGGATCTCCGTTTTCATCCAGCTCAAATATATAATAGGTTCCATCCGGCACATTGGACCAGGTCGCTGTTCCACTGTGTGCATTGACAAGATGAATATCCTTCATATAATCACTGCGAAACGGAATGGTTCCATCTTTATCCAGAAACAGGCCAACCTTATAAACCGCATCATCTGCTTCCATGTCAAGAACATCAAAATTCTTGTCAATATAAAACAGCTGCTTGGTAACCTGAATTTTCGTTTCTTTTCCACTGTCATTTGTTACAGCTTTCGGATATGCCTGAACATCATAGGTCCATCCGGTTCCCTCTTCTGCAAAAGGAACCGAAAGAAGCATTGGGGAAACAGACACCTTACCATCCCGGTTATCCTGTACAATCAGATACATGCCTTCCTGCTGATTGCTGTACACGATTTTTCCCTGTGCGTCTGACTGTTTTTCAATTCCGGTAAGCCCGATTTTTTTTACTGCGGCAGAAAGAGTCTCTGCGGCAGAATACCAGTCTTCCGCTGTTTTCAGATTTTCAAAATCGACTCCCGTAAACTGAAGCGCACTGTCTGCCACAAAATGCACATTTCCATCATAGGATACACTTCCTACTTTATAGAGTGTCAGCTTTACATTTGGAATCGGTTTCTGGGTTCCGTCATCTCCGGTTTCCTGAACGGTCAGGCTGATAGTTCCGGTTTTTCCGGCTTCATAATTACCGGCCAGAACGATCTGTGACAGACTGCCGATCAGCATTACGCCCATCACCAGAAATGCCAGAAAACTGCTAAAAAAATTTTTCCGCTTAGTTCTCTTTTCCACTTTTTTCTGCCTCCTCTTTTTCTCCCGATACCCGCCTCTTTTCACCGCGACGGACAATCAGATAAACCAGCAGTATCAGGATAACAAGCACTACACTTCCCGCAGCTAGAACCTTCCTTGGATCTGTCTTTGCAAGCATCTGCGGAATTGTCTCATTACTTTCCTCTTCTTCCACATATTCTGTACGGATTCCCCGCACCAGAAGTCTGTGTGTATTTACACCATATGGGGTACAGGTGACAAGGGTTACAAGATCTTTTCCTTCTACAATATCCAGTTCACTGGTTTCGTCCGGAAGAACTGTCTTGATCTGGTCTACTTTATAAGCCAGGTTTTTTCCAAGAATATGCAGAATAAAAATATCTCCCACTTCCATCTGATCCAGGTCTGTAAAAAGTTTCGCATTGGGAAGCCCTCTGTGCGCCGCAAGTACCGCATGTCTGCTGGCACCTCCAATTGGAAGGCTGGTTCCTTCTACATGACCTACACCTTTTTCCAGGACATTTTTGCTGAGGCCATGATAGATTGCAAGTTTTGCCTGAATTTTTGGAATTTCGATACTTCCCATCAGACCGTCCCCGTTTGGATCAAGAACCTCATCATAAGGATGTGTCGGTTCATAATCCTCTTCCTCATCAAAAGCGTCCACAATGGAATTCACAGGATGTTCCGCATTGTATTCTTCTGCCTCTTTCCAGAGCTTCTCATAATTCTCTTCTGAAAGATTCGAAGTCGACTGTTCATATTTGCTGATCAGTTTTGCATTCCTGTACTGATTCCACATATCACTGAATGTAGGATAAAGAAAAATTCCTGCCCCTGTCAGAAACACTGCTGCTATAAAAATATTAAGGACAACATTTCCTTTTTTCTTCTTTTTCTTTTTTGCCATAAATTATTTCCTGCGTCGTTTTTTGTTCTGAACAGAATTGATTACTGTTACAAGAACAGCTGCAATCACAATTCCGATTACAACACAGAGAAGGATCATCGGAAGAGACGGATTGGTAGCTCCGCTGACTTTCTTCTCTGATTTTTGCGCTTCTTTCGCAGCTTCTACAGTTGTTCTGTGTCCCCTCACGAGAAGTCTGTGTGTATTTACCGCATACGGAGTACAGGTAACAAGAGTCACATAATCTTTTCCTTCTTCAATTGCCAGGGACTCTGTCTGGTCCGGCAGAACCGTCTGAATCTGATCTACTTCATAGGCAAGTGTCTGATTCAGAATATGCAGATAAAAAATATCTCCTTCTTCCACAAGGTTCAGATCTGTAAAAAGCTTTGCACTGGGAAGTCCACGATGTGCGGAAAGAATTGCATGGGTGCTTTCTCCGCCAACCGGAAGACTGCTGCCAAACAGATGTCCGGCACCTTTTTCCAGCGATTCATCTGTTGTGTAATGATAAATTGGAATCTTCACATCGATCACAGGGATCTCCACATATCCCATCATACCATCACCATTCAGGTTGAGAAGAGATTCGTATGTACTGTCTTTCTCTCCATCTCTTACAGAAAAAGCATCCGGTACACTTTCCTGTTTAATCTGTTCATTATATTTCTCTGCTGCTTTCCACATGCTGTCAATCTTCTCCGAATTCTCGTCCGAAGAAACACTGCTGCTATATTTGCTGATCAGGATATTATCCCTGTGTTTGTTCCAGACATCGCTGATCATCGGATACAGCAGTATGGACAATCCTATCAGAAACAGCAACCCAAGTCCAATATAATTTTTCTTCTTATTCTTTCTCATAGGTTTCTCCATACTGTTGTATTACCGTTTCCGGCCTCCGAAGAGGCCGGGCGGTAACTGATTTACTTTAAATATTTCTGATTTTGAAAATGATCCGTAAGGATTACTCCTCAGATCCTCTTCTGCGGCTGATGAAGAAAGCACCAGCTGCAACAGCCATAACTACAACACCGATAATAGTGAAGAGGTATGTTCCCATTCCACCTGTGGATGGAAGCTCGGAAATTTTGGTATTCTTAAATCCATATGGGTTGCTTGGATGATCTTTATCATTTACAAGTTTTACAGTTCCTGCATTCTCATTATACTCATAATGAGTTGTCTTTCCGCCAATAACTACATCATATCCTGTAAGTGTATCACCTTCGAAGCTAGCATTAATTTTCACTTCAATCGGGGTAGATACTAATTTATATCCTGTAGGCGCCTTTGTCTCAACCAGATAATAAACAACATCACTGTCAAGACCATTAATCTCAAGTTTACCACTTGCATCGGTTGTAAAAGTGCTATTTCCTCTTGCATCTGTAAACAGCTCGCCATCTGGCTTTCCAATATGAAGCTGGAATTCAGCACCGGAAAGAAGTTCTGTCTCTGTTGTTTTTGTTACTTCACCAGTTTTTTCGTCGTATCCTACCTCACCATTTTGGTTAATCTTAACAAATTCACCTGTCTTATTTGGTGTACCTGTCTCTGTTGTACCAACAACACTTGTATCAATACCAAATGTGTAATGTTTTGTTTTACTTGTTTTACTCTGTACTTTGTCATTTGTAGAGTAAGTAAGTTTTGCAGTATTGGTATTCAGGTCAATGTTAAGCTGTGCATCGCTTGTCACTTTTGCATAATAAGTAATAACAATTTTTCCACCTCTATGCGCAATGATCCACTCATCGCCTAAATCATTAACAGTAAAACTTGTATTTCCATCTACAATTGCTTTTTCTACTGCTGCTGTTAATGTAGCATCCTTTTTTCCATCAATAGTTGCAGAAGGTACATAAGTATCCTTATTAACTAAGCTCAGACCATCCAGTGTATCCTCGATGGAATACTGAATACTATCTTTGCTGCTTTCATAGCTTGGAACATCTGCTGTAATTGTAAACTTAATAATGTCTCCATACTGTGTTCCCTTGATATCATTTCCAGCTACAACAGTTTCTGCAGTTTTCTTAATCTCAGGCTCAGATTTTTTCATGTATACAGTGCCATTATCATTCCAGGTATCTGTGCTAAAATCAAGTGTTCCATATTTGTACTTACCGTCTGTATCCATTTTTACACTGATAATTGCCGGATTATAAAGAGCAGTATTTGAACCTGTTACAATAATCATCCATGTGCCAGGTGTTAATGCGCTTGTTGTATAAACACCTTCATCATCACGATCTGTGATATTAACTACATCTGTCAGATCATTAGTTCTTTTTGCTAATGCTTCAATGTTTGCAGATGTAGGGTTTAATGTACCATCTTCTGTTTTATCAATAGTATTCTCTAAAACCTCAGAATATGTTCCATTCTCATTATAAGTAATAATCTTATAAGCTTTTACTGTAATACCATCTTCCTTGTTGATTCCCTTAATAGTTGCGTGGTCTGCTACCATTGGATCATTGGTAGCAAATACTGCGGTGCACATAGACAGAACCATAACTGCTGCCATTAATAACGCACCAATTTTCTTGAATAAATTCTTCATACTAGTCTCCTTTCTTTCTATCCCTTTTCCTTTTTCATTCTCCTCGTATTTCCATTTACAATAATGAGTCACGATCTTTTTGCTTCTTCCTCCCTCCGTTTATTTTTTATAAACAACAGGAGTGCAGTCGCAAGAATTGCCACACCACTAATTGTAAATCCATAGATTCCGGGGCCACCGGCACTCGGTAAGTTATAAATTTTGTTGTTTTTGATTGTCAGTACGTTACTTCCATCAGAAGAACTTAAGGACCACATGGCATTTTCAGTCTGAAGTGCATTGCCATCTTCGTCTGTAAGAATGATCGTTCCGTTTTCCTGTCTGAAGTAAATCTGATCTGCCAGTAAAGTGCATCCATCCGGTGCCTTTGTCTCTTCCAGGTAATACTGCCCTGAAGAAAGATTTCTCAGAGCTTCTTCCTGCTGATCGTTATCAATCACAATTGGCTCTGTATTTACTTTACTGTATGTGTTTCCGTCTTTCTTATAAAGATCAAATTCCGCACCTGTCAGTCTTGTTACTGTGCTATCTTTACTGTTCAAAATCTTAACCAGGTCAAGATCCGCAGTATTTTCTGTGTAGGTGTTTTCAATTGCAACTTCTGCATTGCGGCCATCTGTAATTTCATAGGTTCCTGTTGCAAACATTGCCCACTGTTTCGGATAGTCAAAATGCAGGATGTTCTGGCAGTCATACCGGATTTTTGCACCTCGGAAAATCATGGTTCCTTCAATGCCTTCTCCACTGTAGAAATAACAGTTATCCAGTGTCGCGTTATTATCAAATCCGTTAATGGATTTAATAATATTTATAATCGCCAGTCTTTCATCAATACTTGCAGGATTTCGGGTCCATACAAAGGTTCCCTGACCCTTGGTCAGTTTTGCCACAATTAAATTCTGTACACCAATTTCGTAATCCTGTTGATTACAATTTGTGACTCTGTCTTTTGCTGTATACTTATAAGTCGAAGCCTCTGTGGTAACATCCACACCGTTCTGTTCCGGATTCTGAATTGTTGTTCCATTGATCTTTACTTCTGAGGAATATCCGTTTTTGTTGTAATTGTTCTCTGTAACGTGATACGTACCTGTTCCACATCCCTCAATTTTCCAGGTATAAGTCCAGGTGGTACCGCTTCCTGTTACGAACGCATCCCTTCTTAAGTAAAGATCCTGTGCGAAATCAACATAAGTATTGGTTTCTGTATCCAGTTTCTTTCCGGTTACCGTGATCTTATATGGAGGTTCCGCATTTGCAAGTTCTCCGATCTCGGTATCCGTAAGACCTTCAAATGTTTTTGATATTCTGATAAATGTCTGATCCTGTTCCTGGCCCTGATTCTTCGGAGTATTGGTAACAACCACATTCGCGTCCTGACCAAGTTTGATGCTTCCATCTGCTATATGACCATCAGTGTCTGTAACCACAGATGCATCCGCATTATTCACTGCTTTGTCAGGAGTATCATACTTCTCGGAATTCAGATCTACCTCTTCAACCCGGAAACTTGTTCCGGAAAGAATACTTGTTACTGCAACTGTGTATCCGGCAGGTACGCCGGTTACAGTTCCATCGTCTGTTGTCTTGCGGCCACAGACAATTGCATCACTTCCATTGGATGCCAGTGCACCGGAAGCATTGTAATACCAGTAGTTGTTATCTTCATCCAGCAGATAATAATCACCATTTGCATATGGGACTAAAACATTATCCTGATTGGAAAGCTGAATGCGAAAACTGAAGGTATCCTCTACAAAAATATCATCTTTGATCTTCTTGGTAATCTGAAGTTCTCGACTGTTGGCTGCCGAACAGTTATTGGTATAAACCACAACCGGTCGTACATTTACTGCCTTTTTATCAGTCTCAACCTTCTTGATTACTCCCTCTCCGGTTTCCTTGTTATCTTCATCATACTCTTTGTATCCGGTATCATTAATTTTAATCTGGCTGTATTCTTCGGACTTTACTCCGATCTCTCTTACATAATATTTCCTGTTCGCCTGTAAATCGGTAAAGATTGCAGACTCATCTGGTTTCAGATAAAAGACATTCTTGTATGGCGTTCCATTAATTTCCTTATCACCAAATTGAATTTCCTGGCTCGTCGGTTTACCTGCATTTCCATATACTGCACTGCCATTTCCCAGAGGAACATATTTATCAGAATAGATTTCATTTCCCTGGCTGTCTTCACCAACAATATCCTGTGCATATAACTGGAACGCAAACTCTACATTACTGTATTTTTCTTTATCAGTATTGCTGAGCTCTTTTCTTACTTCTACCTGTCCCTCCGGAATAACCTAGATGTTAAACTTCATATGAAGGTTGGAAGCACCAGCTCCTCGTTCCATATAAAACATCTTAAAGGAATGAGTTGTAAAATCCCTAAAAGTATCACCGTCGAAATAATTATCAACCTTACTGCTATCCCATTTTGTTCCATCCGGGAAATATCCTGCTGAACGGAACATTTCTTTAATAGTAGTTGTATACTCCTTTGGTACCTGTCCTGTATTACAATCCTTCCAGCTTACAACTCCGGTCTCAAAATTAATCTTACCGGAATGGGCATCGTGTACACCACCAATATCAAGTACCAGAACATCATCGATATAAATCCACATGTCGTCATCGCCATTGAATTCATAGATCATGGATTCTTTTTTGGAACTGTTCGGAGGTGTTACCTTTCCAGCTTTTGGCTGAAGGAAATTACCATCCATTTCCATACCAAACTGGTAATCATTCGTACCCTGAGTCTGATAAAGTACTTTTCCCTTATCCGGATCGCTGTCATCCAATTCATTACCATCTTCATCATATAAATTATGGGTATTAGATGCATATTTGCCATCCGCAATTGCATTATATGGCATAAAGTTTCCACGGCTGTAGAAATATGAGGTACTATCTCCTCTTGGTGTTCCTATTGCATCATAAACCGTAAAATTCGCTGATGTTCCAGGATTACTTCCTAAATATGCGTAGTTATTGAAACTGCTATATTCATAATATCCTGTCTGGTCATAAATGGTTTTTAAGAACAGATGATTTACTGTTGTTGTTTTTCCACCGGAAAACAGACTTTCCAAATTCGAACTATTACTTTTTACCGTTGGATATCCATTAGGTGCAAGAACGTTGTTTAACAGTCCTCTCTTGATATTTCCATTTCCATAGTCACCACCAAGAGTAAGCCAGGTACTCTGATCTGAATTCGGTCCGATCTTTTCACTGCTGTTACCCCATAAATCCTTCATCTTCATGGTAATACCATCGCTGGTATGGTCAACAGTCTCAACCGTTTTCAGGTTTTCTACCTTCTGATAAACAAAATATACTGTATTACTTCCAATATCGTACCATGCTGTCGTATCCTTCACATTCCGATCAGAAGTATACTGATATTTCCCGTTATTATAACGAACATTATTTACTACAGTTCCCTCTTCTCCTGCTGAGGAAGCAACTTTAGCTTTCTTGAAAGCATAGCCGCTAATCTTCGGAGCATCTGCATATGCTGTTGTATGTGAGTTTCCACTCCATGTTACAGATTTATTACCACTTCCAATAGAATTTCCTGTTGTATCAATCAACTGAATTGACAAACTTCTCCGAGCATCCTGCCAGGTAATCGTGAACACCGAAAAGCTATCCGTCTCAAATTCCGCTTTCTGAATTTCATTCTCTGCGGTAGTCTCAACTTTTGCAGTTCCCTGCTGTGTCATATCAACAACAGACTGCACATTACCAGCTTCATCCTCTACAAGATGCATCACTGCAACAGAAAGCTCCTGTGCATCTGTGGCTTCTGTATTCTCATCCTCCAGAGATATCTCCTCATCAGCTTCTGAACTGAATGTTGATGTCTCTGTGCTCTCTTTGATTTCCTGAGGAATTGATGATGCCTGATAATCCATGGAAACTTTAACGCTTCCGTTATTTGGCTCAATTTTATTTCCCTCATTGTCCTGGAAATAAATATCATATGCAAGAAAACCTGCAACTGTATAATCCCCTTCTTCAGCTTTTGCATGAAGCTGGGATTCTACTTCTGAATACTGAGCATTGTCTTTTTCAACAGGTGTTACGACCAGTTCCGCATCTTCAGGAAGAACATCCTTATCTGCAGTTGCTGTCACAACTACATTCCCTACCGTCTTGGAATAAGTAACAGGACCTTCCTGCGTGAGATCATCCGTCACTTCCTCTTCCGCCGGCTCCTCATCACCCGTCTCAACCACCTGAACCATATCACTTCTTATGTAAGCTTCCGTTCCCTCGTAAGAAACTCTGTACCAGGTTGTCCCGTCTTCTGCTGTAACAGTTTCCAGAACGGTAAGCTGTGTACCTGCTTCCACAGTTGTAACTACATCCGCATCTTCTGATGGACTGACACGAAGATTTACATCATCTCCAATGACAGTTACAATAACAGCTTCCTCTGATGGAACCTGTGTAATCTCAGGTTCTTCTTCTGGAACTTCTGTAACTTCCGGTTCTTCTGCCGGAACTTCTGTTACTTCCGGCTCCGGTGTAATCTCACCGTCTGAAATATCCACATCACTATCATTTCCCTCTGAATCAATAGGAGTGTCTGAATTTTCATCCTCACCAGAAACTGTTTTAGGGGAGTCCCACATCACCGCAAAAACAGCGGAATTTCCAGTTTCTGCCTGAATGGTCTGTACCTGCTTGGTTTCTGTTACATTCAGAACCTTCAGATCTTCATTCGGCTGTAAAACATAAGCTTCTGTCTCGCCGGTGCTGCTGTTATAACGAAGTTTTTCAACAGTTACACTCGTATTGGCTGCATCGGTAAGTTCCGGTGCTGCCGGTGTCTTGTATTCAATTGTTACCTTCACTCTGCCGTTCGGCTCAACTCTGTTTCCGTCAGCATCTGCAAAATATACATCTAACGCAAAAAAGCCCCGCAGGCTGCTGCCCTTATCTTCGGCCGCCTTCGAAAGCTTCTGAGATACTGTATTATAGAGTACTGATGAATTTTCGTTTACAGTATCGGCTTTCAAAGATGTATTTTGAGGAAGAGCTCCTTCTTCCTGCGCCTCTGCTGTTACTTTAACAGAATCATTTTCATATGTAAGCATAGTTTGCTGCGCCTGTTTTTCCTGGTCTGCGCTGCTTACATCCGGTGTCGATTCTTCGGCTTCGGGTCCCGATGATCCTTCACCATCTGTGAACAGATCATCTGTTCCATCTCCAAATGTCTCACTCGCGGAGATCGTGTATGCACTTGGCACACAAGATACCATCAACGCCAAAGCCACCATAAATGCCAGGATTTTTCTGAACTTATCTTTCCTCAATTTCTTCATACCTTTCCTGCTTTCCTGTGTGTGCATTAACGTGTACTATAATTCTTATTATTTTTCTTCCGTTTATATTCCTCTCTTCTTAAAAAAGCTTCAGGTTTTTTATCTGGTAATTAAAGCTGTTTCATACCGCAAACTTTTTATATTTACAGGATTCTCATGTCAATACAAAAAACATTTTTGGTATCCAATGATATCCAGATAAAAACTTTGGCTTCTTCTCCTTTCTTAAATATCGTTCTTTTTTGTTTTTGTTGAATATTTTTAAGTATTATCTGATTATTTGTCTTATTTATTATAACGTGAACCCAATTGTTACGTAAGGCCCATTTGGCTACAAAAAGGTGCCTTTGAACATCAATTTAACATATATTGTTTCAATTCCTCACGTTTCTTTATATCCAGCTTACAGAAAATATCCGTAAGATAATGTTTCACCGTATTCACAGAAATCCCCATATGTGCTGCAATTTCTTTATTCGTCCATCCACCACTTGCCTGCATCGCAATTGAAAATTCCATAACAGTCAGTTCATCGGTCACTTTGTTCTTCGTTTCAGGATTATGCACTGCCATCCATCCTCTGCTGAAAGACAGTACTCCATCTGTAATCCTTTTGTAGGCGTCCGGATCATTTTTCCGAATGCAAACCTCTATCAGTCCCTGAAGGAGTCCATGATGTTCTATAAACGGCTCTACAAAATCATCCTTCTCCGCCATTTTCCATCCTTCCATCAGATCAATCTGCGCTTCTTTTTTATACCTTCTGTTAATTCTGCACGTCGACATCATACACCGGAGATAAACCATACTGATCGGATAAGTCTCCCTCGTCATAAACAACGCTGCTTTACACATTCCATAAGCACTCCAGTACTCTCCGTTCAGATAAGCCTGATGTGCCAGTACATACACCGCAAAAAGTCTCAGCCCCTCAGAAAGAATGCCACTGTATTCCCACAGCGGCGGAATTCCCTCTGCTGGAAGATGAAGAAGCACCGCACCAACATATCCTGCCAGTACACAAGATGCCTGCAGTTCCTCCGAAATCTCTTTTTTCATTGCCTTACTGATGCATTCCTGAATTCCCTGCAGACCTCGCTTCGAAGCAACCGATCTGCCAAGTGTCAGATTTGCATAACAATAAAGCATACACGCCGAAAGGCGCAATTCCATTTTTTCATTTTCCAGATACAGTTCTGTAATCTCACAGCACTCTTTTGCTTTGCCCGTAAAATAATACAACTCAGCCATCGCAATATTTCTGAAATCTTTATCCTCAAACTGCTCCACTGTCTCCAGGGCTTTTCCCGGTTCAAAAGAAGAATTTAAAAGCGGAAGTACCGTATATTTATTCATTTTCCACCCTCCGTGGTCATACCAGTATTCATTCAAGAATCTCCGCAATGAAGTTATTCTCTGAAGTCTCCGAATCTCAAATTTATGCTGTTTTTTAGTTATACGGATATTCAAAATCCGTCGTTTGTCCCGTTCATTATAGTAGAAAACTATTAAGAAATAAATTCAAAGTTTTTACAAAAATCCGTCAAAAATTTCCACTATCAGTATCTATTATGCAAAGCATATATTCTCCATACAAAAAAAGAGCTCCCGGGCACAAATGCCCGGAAACTCTCATAATTCATAAAAATCAAAAAAATCATCCAACCCGAAGTCTGAATTTCTGAATTTCCTTCTCACTGGAAACTCTCTCAATTTCAGCACCAAGGCTTCTCAATTTTTCTTCAAAATTCTCATATCCACGCTGAATATAAACAATGTCATCGACAACCGTAACACCCTCAGCAGCCAGTCCTGCAATAACAAGCGCTGCACCTGCACGAAGATCCGGAGCACTGACACGTGCACCTGTAAGCTTCTTCACGCCATCAATAATTGCGGAGTTCCCCTCCACCTTGATGTTCGCTCCCATTCTGGAAAGCTCATCTGCATACTTGAAACGGTTCTCAAAAATACTCTCAGTAACAATGCTTGTACCCTCAGCCAATGCCAGTGTAACTGCAATCTGTGGCTGCATATCTGTCGGATAACCAGGATAAGGCAGAGTCTTCACATGAGTACGATGAAGTTTATGCGGCGCACGAACACGAACCGCATCATCAAACTCCTCAACCTCACATCCAATCTCCTCAAGCTTGGCAGTTGTAGCTTCCAGATGCTTCGGAATAACATTCCGTACAGTAACATCTCCGCCGGTAGCTGCTGCTGCAAACATGAAAGTTCCTGCTTCGATCTGATCCGGAATAATAGAATACTCTGTACGGTGAAGTTTTTCAACACCACGGATACGGATTACATCTGTACCGGCACCCTTAATATTGGCTCCCATACTGTTCAGGAAATTGGCCACATCAACAACATGCGGCTCCCTTGCAGCATTTTCAATAATGGTACGGCCAGCTGCCATAGAAGCTGCCATCATAATGTTAATTGTTGCACCAACAGAAACCACATCAAGGAAAATGTGGCTGCCATGAAGATTCTCAGCCTTGGCAACAATTGCGCCATGACGGATATCAACCTCCGCACCAAGAGCACGGAATCCCTTCAGATGCTGGTCAATCGGTCTGCTGCCGATATTACATCCACCTGGAAGCGGAACCTCCGCATGCTTGTACTTACCAAGTAACGCACCAAGAAGATAATAAGAAGCACGAATCTTCTTAATAAATTCGTAGTCAACACTGAGATTGCCGATGGTAGAACCGTTGATCTTTACAGTAGATTTATCGACACGCTCAACCTGAGCACCAATCTCTGCAATAGCCTCAAGCAGAACATTGATGTCCCTTACATCTGGCAGATTCTCGATTAATATAGTTTCATCAGTCATAATGGCTGCTGATAATATTGCAAGAGCAGCATTCTTCGCGCCTGCAATATCCACTTCTCCAACCAGAGGATTGCCGCCTTTAATCACATACTGTTCCATAACACACCTCTATTATTTTACTCCTCTATGAGCAAGAAACTTTCTCTGAATTTACGACGGAAACATACGTTCCGCAACACCGTTTTTTAGGTCAGTTGTATATTATAACACATATTTCGGATTTGTAAACTATTTCTCTCCCCGTTTCAGTGCATCCAGCACGATCTGAAGGCTTCCCTCCAGATCTTTATCTTCCTCGTCTACAACAATATCCGCATATTTCTCATACAATACAGTACGTTCCTCATAAAGACTCTCCAGTGTCTGGCCCTCTTTCAGAACAACTCCACGGTCTTTCAGATTGCCAAGACGTTTGGACAGCAGCTTCAGAGAAATCTTCAGATATACCACAACTCCTTCTGATTTCAGATGCTGCATTGCCTCATCACAATACACGACACTGCCACCTGTGGCAATGACCGTATTCTCAACCTGGATAGACGCATTCACACGATTCTCCACCGCCTTGAACCCGTCAATTCCATCCTGCTCAATAATCTCACTTAAAGTTCTCTTTTCTTCCTTCTGGATCAGCAGGTCTGAGTCAATAAACTGGTAACCAAGCACTTTCGCAAGTACAACACCGATGCTGCTTTTTCCCGCACCAGGCATCCCTATCAGTGTAATATTATTCATACTGTGTCCTTTCATTTTAACATAGCTGTAACAAAATCTCAACAATCGTTCCTGTGCCGTATTATTCTCAGCGTTTCTTCTTACCGTTTTTCTTCTTCACGCTGTAGCCAAAAGTTCCCACCTTCCGGCCACCAGCCAGATATTCCCCATGGGAATAAACCAGAAGTCCTGCATCATTGAGATGGAACTTGTTGTTTTTGTCCATATATGCTTCATCCGCATGGACCGCAAGTACATCTGCAAGAAACATATCATGCGATCCCAGTTCCTTCACCTCACGTACTCTGCACTCGATAGAAACCGGCGCTTCCCCGATCATCGGAGCAGAAACATACTGCGCTTTCTCTTTCGTAAGATTCAGTTTTTCGAATTTGTCAACATCCCGGCCGGAACGGACTCCGCAGAAATCCGTCGCAAAAGCCAGTTTTTCTGTTGTAAGGTTAATAACAAACTCTCCCGTTTTTTTCAGCATTCCATAAGAATAACGGGATGGTCGGACTGAAATATAAGCCATCGCCGGATTCGTACAGACCGTTCCTGTCCACGCAACGGTAATAATATTGTCGTTGCCCTCTCCGTCCGTGACACTGACCATCACTGCCGGCAGCGGATAGATCATATTTCCCGGTTTCCAAATCTGTTTTGCCATTGATCCGGCCTCCTTATGCGTAATCGCTGTTCATCAGCTGAGCAGCCTCCATCATCGCCGGAATCAGCTGTTTCTTTCTGGAAACCACACCTGGCAGACAGAACGCATCTCCGTCCGGCTTCTTCTCAAAAGCGATCTCAGCCATCTGCTGGCTGCCCTCACCATAAAACAGAAGCTCTGTAGATTCCTCCAGAATATTCGTCAGCATAAAGTAAACTCTCGTGATATCGTGACGTCCACACTCGCTGACCATAAACGGCATCAGCTTCTCCTTGATCTCTTTCAGCTCTTCGCTGTCCATGGAACTGATCTGGCCCACACCAAAGGAAACATTGCCCTCGCCGATAAACTTCTTGTAATCCTGGTAAAAAATCTCCTCCGGGGATTTATCTTTCAGATTACTTCCCGCTGAGAACATCTCTCTGGCAAAATCCTCTATCTTAATTCCCGCGATCAGGGCAAGGGCGCTGGCAGCGATCTTATCCGTCTGTGTACAGGTCGGTGAACGGAACATCAGCGTATCTGAAATAATGGCCGCACAGAGAAGTCCCGCAATTTTTTCCGGAATCTCCAGACGCTGCTCTCCGTAAATCTCATAAAGGATTGTACCCGTACATCCCACAGGCTCATTACGGAACGCTACCGGTGTCATGGTCTGCAATGTTCCAAGCTTATGATGGTCAATAATCTCAAGAATCTCCGCCTTCTCAATATTATCAACAGCCTGATCCACCTCATTGTGATCTACAAGAACAACTTTTTTCTTGTGCATGTCCAGGAAATTACGTCTGGAAATCGTTCCGATACACTTTCCATGAGGATTGATAACCGGGAACGCTCTGTGGCGGTTTTTGACCATAACATCCTGGATATCATCTGTAAAATCCTCGGTATTAAACGTAACCATGTTATCCCGTTTCATAACATAGCTGACCGGAATACTCTGATTGATCAGACGGGCGATGTTAAAGGTATCATAAGGTGACCGGATGATCACGATATTTTTTTCGTGGGCCAGCTTCACAACCTTCTCGGAAACCACAATGTTCAGCCCTACAATAATACAGCTTACATTCTGGCTGATGGCCTGAAGATGATCCTCCTCACGGTCTCCCATGATGATCATATCATTCTCCTCAATAAATTCCTCCATCATCTTCGGATTGGCTGTTCCAACCAGAACACGTCCCTTGACAAAATATCCGTGGCCATTTCCTTCCACCACTTCTCCGCCAACCGTCTCCGCAATCCTCTGATACTGTGTCCGCGCATTGGAAAGCAGATAACTGTCTGTGGTATCCATATAAGTCTTGGCAATATCTCCGATGGTCACAAGACCTTCCAGGCATCCCTCCTTATCACGGATCGGAAGGGATACGATTCCGTTCTCCTGCATCAGATCCCAGGTATTTTTCAGTGACATGTTTTTGTCTGCCTGGGGACTGAGACGGATATCCATATCCTTGACCTGTGTTCCGATATTTCCCAGATAAGCCGGCGGCTGTACACCAAAACGGTTCAGCACATATCTGGTCTCCTCATTGATCTGACCAGCTCTCTTCGGAATATATCTCTTACTCTGTGTAGTCCTGTTTTTAATATCCGCATAAGCGATCGCCGAACAGATGGAATCCGTATCCGGATTCTTATGTCCGATTACAAATATTCTCTCCTGTTTCTTCATTCACATCCATCCTTTTTCATCCAAAAATATAACAATTAATCAAGTTTGATGTTCGCAAAAAGTGAACCAAGAGATGTGGTTGCCTCTTCTCCTGACTCCGGCAGTTCAAAAGTCTCTTCCTCAACTTCCTTCGCCATCAGATCCGATGCCTCTTTGATACTCAGGCTCAGCTTGCCATCCTTGATCGCAATTACTTTCACCTTAACCTTGTCTCCCACACTTATCGCCTCTGATGGCTTCTTAATTCTTTTTTCGCAGATCTGGGAAATATGAACCAGACCGGAAATTCCGTTTCCAAGATCAACAAACGCACCATAAGGCTGCAGGCTCTCAACGGTTCCCTCTGTCACGAAACCAACCTCAATATTGGAAATCTTGTTTCTGCGCTCCTTCTCTGCTTTCTCACGGAGAAGTTCCTTTGCAGAAAGTACCAGTCTCTTTTTCTCTTTATCTACATCAATTACCTGAACCTGAAGCGGCTTGTTCAGGTACTCTTCTGTATCCTCTACATAATTCAGCGCAAGTTTGGATGCCGGGATAAAACCTCGAACACCTTCCACATAAGCAATGGCTCCGCCGTTTACGATTCCCTTTACAACAACATCCAGTGCTTCCCCGGATTCCTGAAGCTCCTTCAGTTTATCCCATGCAAGTACATCTGCTGCCTCTGCTCTGGAAAGAAGAATATTTCCCTGTCCGTCATCTTTCCTAAGAACGGTTGCCTGGATCTCTTCTCCCGGCTGAACTGCCTCTTTAATATTAAATCCCGGCTCTCTGGAAAATTCCTCTGCCGGAATAAATCCCTCAGCATAATATTTAAGATCAAGAACAACTCCTGTCTCATCCACACTGACCACTGTCCCGGCGATGATATCACCTTCCTCAATTTTCTTAAAAGAAGCCTCCAGCTCCTGCTCAAAATCTTTCATAGACTCCGCCATTTCCTGACCTCCGTTCACGCTTCATCTTTTCATCATTTACTTCCGGCCTTTTTCTTATTCTTTCTGCCGGATTTTCATTTTAATCTTAATTATTATAGCATGGGCAAACCACCGACGCTATTATTTTTTTGAATGCAAAATAGTCTCTTTATACAAAAAAACCTCCGCACATTGGCAGAGGCTACATTTCCTGATATTTTTCCCCATAAAACGAGGAGTGCCCCGGTAGTGGCTTACCGGGGCGATTATTATGAAAAAAATTGTATGTGTAATGATACTGATACACACCATTACAGCGTCTTTCGTAGTGTTCTTTCGAACTGTTATTATAGTATCAGATAAATATGAACAAATTATGAACAGCTCGTGAACTTTTAGCGTATTTGCACAATTTCTTTTCTGTTTTTCCTCTTTTTTTATAAAAACGCCACATTTGCTTTATTGACAAGCGTTCTAAATATTGTACATTTTGTACATTTCCAGTAAACTTAAGAATAATAATCCCAATAAAAGTGCCATTCTGAACACCTTCCTCCTACTGACGGGAAAGCATACCCTTAATAAACTCGATCGCTTTCTCAAAAATATTCTTTACATCAGACTTTGTAACACCCATATCTTTCAGAGTACTGTATGCATCGCTTACATAACCTTTAATCTGGTCATCACTGATGTCGATTCCTCTGAATTTGCTGATAATATTCACGAGAGAATTCTTATCATCCTCAGAAAGTGTCACACCATAATGATCTGCTGCCTCATCAATTCCCTGTGAAATCTCATCATCAGAAATCTGATTGGAATCAAAAAGCCCTTTTACATAAACAATAATATCTCCAACTTTATCCGGGTCAGACGCAAGAGATTCGATCTCATTATCCTTAAGAATCTCCTCTGCCTGGCTCATAACAGAGCTGGAATCAGATGCCATAACCATCATTGGTGAAGTACATGAGATAACTCCTGCAACAACCAGTGCTGTGATCCTGTTCATTTTTTTCATAATATTCATCCTCCAGAAGGGCCCTGCCCTCTATCCATAATCTGTAACTGTTTCCAGTTCCATAATTTTCAGTTCCTTTTTTACGCCACTCAGTATAACACAATACCCCACCCTTCTGTAAACTGGAATTTTCCTGTTTTTCGCCCTGTCAGGTCTGACTTTATGTATAAGTTCAAAAATATATTCACAATATTTTCATATTTTCAACAAACTTTCCTAACATCTCCTTTATAGAATAAATATTGTAAATTTTTCATTACTTACTTATGTCTGACACCTCAGACATAACCTCCTTTCTATGACAAGTTATATATGTCCGGATTGGATATCTCTCCAATTATCCCGTCCGGAAACGCAAAAAGAACCCGGAACAGCTGCCCGGGTTCTTTTTGCGTAATGTTTTATTTATTATTTTTTTCTTCGTAGATACAGTTGGCAAGCATGGCGAACTGCTCCAGTGTCAGCGCTTCGCCTCGAATATTCAGTGGAAGCCCACACTTCTCAAATATCTTCTCAATCTCTTCTTTTCCAAGGGAAAAATCTCCGGAGTTTTTGATTCCGTTTACAAGAGTCTTTCTTCTCTGGTTAAATGACGCACGGATCAGTCTGAACATGAGGCGTTCATCGTGAACCTCAACCGGCGGTTTCTCATAACGTGTCAGCTTGATCACCGCACTTCCGACCTTGGGCCGTGGCATGAAACAGTTTGGTGGTACATTTGCAACGATCTCCGGCTTCGCGTAATACTGAACAGCCAGAGAAAGCGCACCGTAATCCTTGGTTCCAGGTCCCACCTGCATACGGTCTGCAACTTCTTTCTGCACCATAACCGTAATGGAATCCACAGGAACATTCTTCTCAAAAAGTCCCATGATGATCGGTGTCGTAATATAATACGGCAGGTTAGCGACTACCTTTACAGGCTTTCCGCCATTCTTTTCATCGGCGATCTTTTTGATATCTGTTTTCAGGATATCGTTGTTGATCACCGTTACATTATCCCATTCTTTCAGAGTATCCTTAAGAATCGGAATCAGAGAACTGTCGATCTCCACAGCAGCCACTTCTCTGGCTGCCTCCGCAAGATACTGTGTCATGGTTCCGATTCCGGGACCGATCACCAGTATAAAATCATCCTTCGTTATTCCGGAAGAATCAATGATCTTTTCCAGAACATGTTCATCGATCAGAAAATTCTGACCAAACCTTTTCTGGAAAACAAAATGATACTTTTGAAGGACTTCAATGGTATACTTCGGGTTTCCTAAATAAGGTCTGGTCATATTAATTTCCTCTTTCTTTTAAATTATTTAATCATTATCTGCAAATCACACAATCTGGGCAGCTGTCTGCAATTCCCCTATTACTTATTTTGCAAAATCTTTCTCATAAAGAACCGTAAATCCATCACGGTCTACTCTCTTTTTCTTATTAAACTTCAGAAGTCCGCCCTGGGATTTCGCCATTGCTGCGTCAAGCATTTCCTTAACTGCGCCAATGTTCATAGGCTGGTCTTCTTTCTGGTTCACACCGATCAGATTATACAATGCAAGCATTCCCATCTGGTCGATCTTGTAACCATTTTCCTTGGTGTAAACTCTTGCAAAGTTTACAAGTTCATCATTGGTAAATACCGGAATGTTGATCATGGATGTAAACTTCTTGGCGAATTTCGGGAATCTTGCAATCAGCTTACGCATTCCGATCTTCTCATCCTCAATGATCACAGTAAGTCCGTCTGTGCGGAACTCCATAGCCTTATCCAGAATATCTACTGTTTCCTGTGTCAGCTGGTTAGCATTCTCAATGACAAGGAAACCACCGCTAAGCTTGCCGATCACTTTCGTAATATCCATCTCGTTCAGCTGGTCGGCAAATACATAAGCCACCTTGGAAGCCGGCAGATTCAGCTCTTTACAGATTGCCGGAATCAAGCTTGCGATCAGTCTTGTCTTACCAGTTTCTTTACCACCCATGACGATCACGTTTCCAGTCTTGGAGGTCTTATCAGCAGCCGCCATCTGCACATCGCAAAGTGCACTGATCAGCTGTTCCCGCATTCCCGGAACCTTTACAAAATATGTAAACAGCTTCTTCTCATCATCGGTAAGTGATTTCTCTCTTGGCACAATGTCAGATGGATTTCTCTTATCCTTTGGCTGAATAGAATCGATAAACTGTTCCAGTTCCTCTTCCTCGGAAAGAGATTCAGAAGACTCTTCTTCCTCTTCATCCTCATCAAAATCAAAGTTTTCGTCCTCAGAATCTTCCGGTTCTTCCTCTGCATTTTCCGTTTCAACCACATCATCTGCAGCTGGAGGCATATCCTCATCCTCTTCTTCGCCAATGCTCTCTCTGAGAAGTTTGGCAATAAATTCATCCTCAGACATGGAATGATCAGAAGGCTCTTCTTTCTCCTTATGACCTGCCGGGCCATTCATAAACTCATCCTCAGCAGCCTGAAGATCCTCTTCGGAAAGGAATTCCTCTTCCTCAAGCTCTACAACCGGCTTTTTCTGCTCTGGTTCTGGCTCGATTTCTTCCTCGTCCTCAGTGATAACTTCCTCTTCTTCTGGAATATCCTCTGCCTTTTCTTCTTTTACAGCATTCTGAGGTTTCGTAGATATTTCTTGGGCAGCTTCTACAATTTCTTTATTTTCTTCCTGAACTTTCTCTTCATCTACCTTCTCATCCGGAATTTCAATTCCCTGTGCAGAAGCAGCAGCAAGAATCGTATCCTCCAGATTGAAATTTGAAAAATCAAATGCAGGTTTCTCGTCTTTCATTTTCTCCGCAGCATCAGCCTCATCACTGAAAAGATTATTCTGTACAGGTGCCTTGGGAACCTCAATCTCTTCCGGTACCATATTCTTCATAGAATCCGGAATATTCAGTGTAGGCATTTTCAGGTTCTCAACAGGTGTTTCTGTTTCTGTGGAAAATGTCTTCTTCTCTTCTGCAGACTCTGAACGATCTGCATTCTCTAAACCTTCTGTATTTTCTTCTGAAACTGCTTCCGCT
>OGQW01000767.1_pt1 | contig 22706 bp, 20 predicted proteins | sample 1553301 | NCBI WGS metagenome assembly OGQW01 (sample SAMEA2579974, study PRJEB22360) | human gut metagenome
GCGGCAACTGCGCGGTCGCTCCCGAGTCGGGCTGGGTGCACAGCGGGATGGAGAACGCGAAGGTGCTGCCGACGTTGGGTTCGGATTCCACCCAGATTTCGCCATGCATCATTTCGACGAGCTGGCGGCAGATGCACAGGCCGAGGCCGGTCCCGCCGTGGCGGCGCGTGGTGGAGGCGTCAACCTGCCGGAAAGGCTGGAAGAGCTGGCCGAGGAACTCGGGCGCGATCCCGACGCCCGTGTCGCGCACGAAGCAGATGATCTGCACGCGCCGCTGTTCCGGGCAGGTGTCGGAAGGCAGCGGTTCGGCATGGCCCTGCTTGAGCGTCACGCAGATCTGCCCGCCGGGGCCGGTGAATTTCACCGCATTGGTCACGAGGTTCATGATGATCTGCTGGAGGCGCCCGGCATCGCCGATCAGCGCGATCTGCATGTTCGGGTCCATGTCTACGACGAGCTCGATGCCGCCCGCGTGGGCGTTGTGCAGGGCCACGGTGCAGACGTGGTGCACCACGTCGTCCAGCATGAACGGGGCCTGCTCAAGCTCAAGGTGCCCGGCTTCGATTTTCGACACGTCGAGCAGGTCGTTGATGATTTCAAAAATAAGTTGCAATACCTGTGGTATGGCTTTTCTTGCTTCGGGCGATAGTTGCATGCCTAAGTGATGACAGTTGCGCACACTGATGGCAAGTAGTTCGATACGGGGTGCTTGTCCGAGTAATAGCATGGCGTCTATCATTTCTTTCAATCCTATTTCGTGTGCACTTAGCAGGGGCGGATAGTCTTTGGAATATTGGGGCGATAATCGCCGAATCGTCCCGACTGGGTTGTTGTCGAGTGCTGCGTCTACGAGAATAAGTTGCCGGTAACTTTGCAATGTTTCCAACAGGGCAAGGCCACCGGTTCCACCGTCTAGCACGTCCACACCTTGTGGTATCTCCATCTCGCTTAGAGCATTGACTACGTGTATTCCTATACCCTCGTCGTTGAGTACGAGGTTTCCTATTCCCAAAACGAGTATCTTATCGGGTGTAGGATTATTTTTCGGTTGTTTCGTTTGCGATTCCATCTTTTTGTTTTTGAAGTTGTTGTTGCTGTTTTTGTTCGGTCTCGTACTCTTCCGCCAAATCCTCCCGAACGAATTTCCAGCCTCCTATGATCGAGGAGGCTATTCCGTTTCGTTCGATATAGTCGTGGTAAAATACCAGATATATGTGGGCAATCGTAAAGAGAATGAATGCCCACATGGCGATATGATGTATTTGCCTTACGACGAAGAACCCTCCGCATTTGAGTAATACCCAAGTGAAAAAGGGTTCCATAACATTGTTGGTGGACACGCAGAACATGGCTAGTCCTGTGACGGTTTGGATAATGAATAGGACGAAGACCCCGAAGTATGTAAAGGCGGCCAAGCTATTGTGTCCTATGTCATAGACCGGTTTCGGCGACAACAACAATACATCGACTTTGGTGGTATCGAAAATACTCCTCCACTGTTTTCGGGTGAGGGGGAGGTAATTGTTCCATCGGGCGAACGAGTTACCGGCGAAAGCCCAATATAGGCGAACAATAAAGTTGAGAATGAAAACAAATGCGGCAGCGAAATGGATAAACCGTACCCAACCGAACCAATAGTTAGCTTCGGGTGGAGTGGCATGTTGTATAGCGGGTGGGTTGCCGATAATGTATCCGGTAACGCATAGTGCGACGATAGCTGTTGCGTTGACCCAATGGAATATGCGTACGGGGAGTTCCCACACGTAGACTTCACGTAAAGATTTTTTCCGGCTTATCATATATTCAACTGCTTGGGGTTTATATTATAACATTTCACATCGGTGTATGTGTTCACCGTTTTCGTCATATAGATGTACGGCACATGCCATACAGGGGTCGAACGAGTGTATGGTGCGTATGATTTCGAGCGGCAGTCGGGGATCGATGACCGGAGTCCCGATAAGGGAGGCCTCGAAAGCCGAATGTTGTCCTTTGGTGTCGCGAGGAGAGGCATTCCATGTAGTAGGAACGACCATTTGGTAATTGAAGACTTTTTTATCTTTAATGCCTACATAGTGGGCCAGTGCACCCCTCGGGGCTTCGGTGAGTCCTACACCTTGCGCTGCTTCCGGCCAAGTGTCGGGTTCCCATTTTATACCGTTGAACATACGGTAGTCTCCGTTCTTTATGTTTTGCAGTAAAGCCGTGTAAAACTCGGTTTGCCAGTCTGCCAATAAATTTGCTTCGATAGCTCGTGCCAAAGTACGCCCGGCTGTGGAGTACATCGCTTCGTAGGGGACATTCAGTTGCTTCAAACACCGTTGTGTGATTTCTTTATAGGCTTCGTTGCCCGATGCATGTCCTACGATATTACGGGCCAATGGCCCTGTTTCCATAGGCATACCTTTGTATCGGGGAGTTTTGATCCAACTGTAAGGCTGGTCTCTATCGAGGTATTCATAGGGTGGCGTAGCACCCGTGTAGTTCAGATGAGTTTCGCCGACCGACGGGTGAAGCCCCACATCTTTGCCTTGCGTATAGGAATACCACGAATTGTTGACAAATTCCAACAGCCCGTCCATAGCCCAGGGATCGAATTCGACGACTTTTGATAAGTCGCGACCGACGACAATACCCCTCGGACTTTTATAGGTCGACAGTTCCCCGTAGTTACCCATAGGGTAATCTCCATAGGCGATATAATTATGCAGCCCTCCGCCTATTTTCGTCCATTCGGGGTAATAGGAAAGTATGGCCAGAACATCTGGAAGGTAGACTTGGCGGACGAAGGTCTGCGTACGTTCAATGATTTGAGCGACATAATTCAACCGTTCCATGTTGAGGGCGTTGGGATCGTTTATGTTGACGGCGCAGGCCATACCCCCGACCAAGAAATTGGGGTGGGGATTTTTCCCTCCGAAAATGGTTTGGACTTTGACGATTTCTTTTTGGACTTCGAGCGCTTCGAGATAATGAGCCAAAGCCACGAGATTCACTTCCGGCGGAAGTTTATAGGCCGGGTGTCCCCAATATCCGTTGGAAAAAATACTGAATTTGCTGGTCTCTATGAACGTGCGTATTTTCTTTTGTATTTCGACAAAATAACCGATGGAGTTTTTAGGCCATTCCGATAGGCTTTGCGCCACTTCGGCTGCCTTTCTGGGGTCGGCATTCAAGGCCGACATGACATCGACCCAGTCGAGAGCCTGTAATTGATAGAAGTGTGTAACGTGATCTTGTATGGTTACGGCCGATTGCATGAGGTTTCTCACCTGCTCGGCATTCGGCGGAATGACGATGTGTAGCGCATCTTCGACTGCCCTGACAGAACAGAGCGAATGTATGGAGGTACAGACTCCGCATACTCGGCCTACGTATGCCCAAACGTCGCGAGGATCGCGGTCTTTGACAATGATCTCGATTCCCCGTATCATCGTCCCGGTACTGAAAGCATCGGTGATGACACCGTTTTCTATATCGGCTTCCATGCGGAGGTGGCCCTCGATTCTCGTAATAGGGTCTACAACAATTCGTTTAGTCATAATTCGAATTTTTATCGGTTATCTTTATCTTTTTCCAGTTTATGAGCTTTTTGGTCGAGTCTTTTTTCTTCCCGTTCGATTTGATGTTCTTCTACGGCGAATTCTTCTTTATTGATATCGTCGTTGTCCATCTGATTTTTAATGAGTTTTCTTTTTTGTATGTTTGTCACGATGGCGTTTGCGGTTCCTCCCGCAGCGGCTACGGCTGTCAGTCCCAGTCCTATTTGGTCGGCCGTCGCTTCGATGCCGAATCCTTTGATGCCGGGGAGGTGATGGTACATGGGTTCTGCGTCCCAGAATCCGGGTTCGGCGCATCCAATGCACCCGTGCCCCGATTGTATGGGGTAACTGACCCCTTCGTTCCATTTGATGACTGCGCACGAATTGAATGTATTCGGTCCTTTGCAACCCATTTTATATAGGCAGTATCCTTTTTTCGCATTTTCATCGTCGAAGGCTTCGACAAACAGTCCGGCATCGTAGGCGGGACGGCGATAACAAGTATCGTGGATACGCCGTCCGTAGAAAGAGACGGGTCTGCCCATATTATCCAATTCGGGTAACCGGTCGAAAGTCAATATGTAAGTGATAACTCCGGCCATGACGTCGGCGATAGGAGGGCAGCCCTGAACGTTAATGACCGGTTTACCAGAGATAATTTTATGTACGGGTTTCGTATCTGTCGGGTTTGGGTAAGCTCCTTGTATGCAACCGGAGGACGCGCAATTTCCCCATGCGATAATAGCACTCGCTCCGTGGGCAGCCTCGTCGAATACCTGTTTAGCGGAATGTCCGGCAATAGTGCAGTATCCCGGATTTCCCAGTGGAATCGAACCCTCCACAATCATGATGTATTTGCCCCAATTCTCTTTCATAGAACGGGTTCGGACTTCTTCTGCTTGGAAACCGCTGGCTGCCATGAGCGTGTCGGAATAGTCGAGAGAAATCATTTCAAGCAAAATTTGTCCGACAAGCGGGTGAGACGACCGTAGGAATGATTCGCTGCAACAAGTACACTCTTGAAAGTGAAACCAAAGAACCGGCTTGCGGGGTTTGGTTTGAAGTGCGTTGACAACTTGGGCTATACCGGTTTGGTGAAGGCCCAACATAGCTCCCATGATACCGCAGAATTTAAGGAATTGCCGACGGGTGTATCCTTTGGCTTTCAGCTCCTGATAGAAAGTTTGTTCTTTTTCCATTGTTTTCTTCCGATTTATGGTTTCAGCAAATGCGCGGTAATTGTTCTCCGCTCAGCATATCGAGAATCCGTGTTTGTCCTAAGGATAGTTTTAGAATTACTTCTGGGTGTCTGTCTTCGGTTACATGTCCTATTATCCGTGCGTTTTTCCCATGTATGTCACTTCGAATGATTTGTAGAGCCCGTTCGGCATACTCGTCCGGTAAAAAGACAAGCATGATTCCTTCGTTGGCGACATACAGAGGGTCTAAGCCTAACAGGTCGCATGCGGCGTTGACCGACGAGCTGATGGGTAATTCGTTCTCGTCTATGGCGATGGTTACGTTCGCACCCTCGGCTATTTCGTTTAGCGTGCTCGATAATCCCCCGCGTGTGGGATCCCGTAGTATATGTACATCGGGAACTCCGGCCAGTAGATTAGAGACGATTTGGGTGAGTGCCGCCGTATCGCTTTGGATAGAGGTCTCGAAACCTAAACTGTCTCGTGTGGAGAGAATACAGATTCCGTGATTCCCGATATCGCCGGTGACGATTACGGCATCTCCTTTCTTGATGCGGTGAAGTCCTATATCGATATTTTCGGGGACGATCCCGACTCCGGTCGTGTTGATGAAAATCTTGTCGCATTTGCCGTGTTCGACGACTTTGGTGTCTCCGGTGACGATAGAGACACCGGCTTTCCCGGCCGCTTTTCGCATGGTTTGTACGATCTGTTTCAATGTCTCTATGGGTAAGCCTTCTTCTAATATAAATCCTGCCGATAAATAGAGAGGAGTGGCTCCGCAACACAGTAAATCGTTTACGGTCCCGTTTATAGCCAAGTCTCCGATGTTTCCCCCGGGAAAGAACAATGGGTCTACGACGAACGAGTCGGTTGTGATAGCTATTCGGGCGGAAGGCAAATTCAATGTCGCTCCGTCATGAGCTTGTTCGAGCCATTTGTTTTGAAAGGCCGGATAGAAAATCTTTTCGATAAGACGGCTTGTCATTCGTCCTCCGCCGCCGTGGGCCATGACGATTCGGTCGTATTTTTGTGTCGGTGTGGGACAGTCGGGTAAATTCATATTTCGTTTTTTAGTTAGTTCTGTAACGATAAAAAGCAGAGCAAGCTCCTTCCGACGATACCATAGATGCCCCTAACGGGGTATCGGGGGTACAACGGTTGCCGAACAAGGGACACTTTTCGGGAGATATTTTCCCCTTCATGATTTCTCCTGCCCGACATGCGGAGGCTTGAATGCCCGGTTTTACTTTGCATAAAAAACGATTTCGAGCTTCGTATTGTTCATATTCGGGGCGTAGTCTCAATCCGCTGACGGGTATCTTTCCCAATCCCCTCCAATAGGCGTCATAGGGTGTGAAGAAACGCTCTGTCTTTTGTCGGGCCATTCTGTTCCCTTGTGTAGGTACGGCTCTTCGGTAAGCGTTTATGGTACGGTCGATGCCTTGTGCTTTCAACCGTATAACTTGATAAATGCCATATAATAAGTCGGCCGGTTCGAATCCGGTTACAGCGATGGGCAATTTCAATTTTTCGGCCAAGGCATCGTACTCTCGGAGCCCGGTAATCGAGCATACGTGTCCGGCTGCCAACAGTCCGTCTATTTTACATTCGGGGTCTTGGGCTAAAAACGATATGGCGGCGGGTATGGTGAACAAGGAGGTCAGCAAGGATAGATTGGTTATTTTTCGGGAGACGATTTCTTGCAACAACAAAGTGTATAGGGGTGTGGTCGTCTCGAATCCTATGGCGAAGAAGACGACTTGTTTTTCGGGATTTTCACTGGCTATCCGTAACGTATCGAGAGGAGAATAGACAATACGTATATCTTTTCCTTCGGCTTTGAGTTGTTGTAAACTTCCTTTTGTCCCGGGCACACGTACCATGTCTCCGAAGGTACAGAATATGGTTTGGGGATTCCGAGCTATTTCGATAGCTTGCGATATGGTATCTTCATGGGTGACGCATACCGGGCATCCCGGCCCGTGAATCATTTGTACCGTGTCGGGGAGTAATTCTTCGATTCGATACCGGGACAGGGCATAGGTTTGTCCCCCGCATACTTCCATGATTCGTATCGGGAACGTAGCTATTTGTCGGATTGCTTGGAGTAATGTCGTAAGATTACCGTTATCCCTGAATTGTTTTTCATACCACATGGTTGTCGGGATTAAGGTTATCTGCGAGGATCTTGAAATCCTCCAATGTAGCTTCTGCTTCTTCACTATCGAGACGGGTTATCGCCATGCCGGCGTGAGCCAAGATGAAATCGCCGGGCTCCGCGTCGACATATTGTATGCAGATGGATTTATGTATACCGCCGAAATCGACTGTCGCCATACGCAGGGAACAGGAAGTATCTATATCGAGAATTTTTCCGGGAATAGCTAAGCACATAGTTTGAGTAATAGTTTTGGTACGGATAATGAACAACTTTTACAATTGTATTGTTTAGAAAGAAATCTGAAAAAACTTTTGCAGATGAATCAATATCACATACATGTCAGAGGTCTTGTGCAAGGAGTAGGATTCCGTCCTTATGTATACCGCTTGGCTAATGAGATGGGATTACGTGGGTACGTGGATAATAGTAATGACGGAGTTCTTATCGTGTTGCAATCTACCTGTATTCAAAAGGAGAAATTCTTGAAGGCTTTGATAAAATCGGTTCCGGAGGTCGCTTCTATCGAACATATAGAAACAGTACAATGCCGTGTCTCGAAAAAATATGAAAGTTTCGATATTGCTCCCAGCCGTAGTTCTGGCGACGAAATCACACGTATAAGCCCCGATATAGCTATTTGCTCCGATTGTTTGAAAGACCGGAAACACCAGTTGCATCGCATGGGGTATCCCTTTATCAATTGTACGCATTGCGGGCCTCGTTTTTCCATTATCGAAAAATTACCTTACGATAGAGCCGTTACGACTATGAGCTCTTTTGGTATGTGCGATACGTGTCGGGAGGAGTATGCCGATGTAAATGATCGCCGTTTCCATGCACAACCCATCGCTTGTAACGAATGTGGCCCGCATTATACGCTGCGGGATTCCGAAGGGAATGAGGATACGGTTTATATCCGTATAGTTTCGCGAATATCCGATGTATTGTCGAATGGAGGTGTCGTCGCTTTGAAAAGTTTGGGCGGTTACAACCTCATCTGCGATGCCGATAATGAGCAGGCTGTCGCCCGAATACGGGAGTTGAAAGGTCGTTATGCCAAGCCTTTGGCTGTCATGTATCGGGACGAACGGGAGGTAATGGTCGATTTGAATCTTTCCGATGAGGAGCGAAAAGCGTTGAACTCGTGGAGGCGGCCTATCGTGCTGGCGGAGGAGAAAGTGCATAATGCGCCGTGGCTGAATGAGGGATATCGGTCTTTGGGAGTTCTATTACCTTATATGGCGATACATTATGATTTGTTTACAGAAGCTCCCGAATTGAGACGAATCGTGGTAACCAGTGGGAATATGGGGGGACGTCCTATCGTCATAGCAGATGAGGAGGCTCATGATTTGTTTGATTCCAAAGTCGATTCGGTCGTTTCGTACAATCGGGATATTTACAACCGGGTCGATGATTCTGTCGTACAGGAATATGACGGAGTTTGTCGTCCCATACGAAGGTCGCGGGGATATACTCCCGAACCATTACGCAACGTGCAGGCTACCGAAGGAATATTGGCTGTCGGGGCCGAACAGGTTTCCTGCTTTGCGATAGGGAAAAAAGAAGATATTTTATTGGGTCAACATATAGGCGAGTTGTCTTGCCGGGAAAACCTTTCTTTTTTTGAAGAATCGATTTCTCATTTTTCTCGAATGTTTCGATTCGAACCGAGGTGTGTGGTCTGTGACTTGCATCCCGACTATTTCGCTACGGCATGGGGTGAACGATATGCAGTCGAGAGGCATATACCTGTGTATCGGGTACAACATCACCATGCCCATGCCGTAGCTGTAATGGCCGAATATGCGCTCACCGGCGATGTATTGGCGTTATGTCTCGACGGAACCGGTTATGGCGATGATTGCACGATTTGGGGCGGAGAACTGATCCGGTGCTCTCGTACGGAATATAGGCGGTTATCGCACCATCTTTATTTGCCGATGCCGGGAGGCGATATTGCCGCTCGTGAACCGTGGAGAATGGCCGTATCGCTGTTGTACTCGTTGTATGGAGAGAATATGCCTTTACCCGACAATTTCGTAAAACGGGTAGGAGAGGACCGTATTAAATTGGTGAGTCGTATGATTGCCCGTCGTATCAATACTCCGTTAAGTTCCGGGGCAGGCCGGCTGTTCGATGCAGTCGCTTCTCTATTGGGTATAGCGGATTTCAATCGATATCGATCGGAAGCTCCTCAAAAGTTGGAACAGGTAGCCGACCGTTCTATCTTGAAAATTTATCCTTTCGACAAAGATAATCCTCTCGATTTTTCGTGGTTGGTGAAGGCTGTTTTGAACGATTTACAGAAAGGAGTTCCCCGCTCTGAGATAGCTTCGGCTTTTCATCGAACCTATGCGGCTATGTGGTGCGTTGAATTGGCGAAACAGGCTGTCCGGCAAAAGTTGTCGAGAGTCGTCCTGTGCGGGGGTGTTTTCCAAAATAAGTTGTTGGTCGATATTTTGATGCCCATGTTGAGACAGTTGGGGTTACAACCCTATTTGCCTGCTTCCGTCCCTTGTAACGATGCCGGTATTGCCGTGGGACAAATGGCCGTAACAGCTGCATGGATAGAACAATCGATGAACCATAATGATAAGAGGCATGCACGAGTTGTCGTTGGCTTGTAGCGTGGTGGAGCTGGTGGAAAAAGAGCTGGCACTACATGGTGGTGGTTCGGTTCGATGCATCGAGATAACTATTGGCGATTTATCGGGTGTGGATAATGATGCTTTTTTATTTTCATTGAATATGGTTTTGGAGAGAAGTGCGTTTGCCGGTGCTCGGGTAATGGTCGATCGGGTGAAACCGTTGGCGGTTTGCGGTGTTTGCGGTGAGTCGTTTTCACCGGTTTCGTTATATGCCTCGTGCCCGAAATGCGGAAGCTATAAAACACGGTTGGTTTCGGGACAAGAGTTTCGTCTTACCTCACTGATTGTAGAAACAGATAAGTAATAATATTAAAATTAAAAAGATATGTGTACGACTTGCGGTTGTGGCCATCAGGAGATGAGCCATGAAGAAATGCATCGTCTGGGAATTGCTCACGGACATGGGAAAACGGTTGATATTGCCGTAGAACAAGATATTTTAAGTGAGAATAATAGGATTGCCGGGCAGAATAGAAATATATGGAATACAACAGGTTGTTGGGCGATAAATTTGGTTAGTTCGCCGGGATCGGGTAAAACGACTTTACTCGAAAGCACTATTAAACGGCTGGGTGGAAGAGATTTTCATAAGATTGCCGTAATAGAGGGAGACCAGCATACCGACAATGATGCCGGACGTATTAGGAATTTGGGTATTCCAGCCATACAAATCAATACACACAATGGTTGTCACCTCGATGCCCGTATGGTATCGTCGGCGTTCGATGAATTGGCCGTGAAAGATACGTTGTTGTTTATAGAGAATGTAGGCAATTTGGTGTGTCCGGCCATGTTCGACTTGGGCGAAAATCTCCGAGTCGTTCTTCTCAGTGTGACCGAGGGAGACGATAAGCCGTTGAAGTATCCCTATATGTTTGCCGGTGCTGATATTTGTATAATCAACAAAATAGATTTGTTGCCTTATGTGGATAGCGATGTCGCCCGATTGAAAGATAATGCCTTGAAAATAAATCCTCAGTTGTGTTTTTTTGAAATTTCGGCGACCCGGGGTATGGGCATGGATGAGTGGTGCGAGTATTTGTTGGCTTGTTTTGAGAGAAAGGAGGAGAAATGAATTTTTTTGATGAGATGGCCGGGGTGTGGAATAAAACTTGTCGGTATGATACCGGGAGGATAGAAAAAGTGCTGTCTGTTTTACAATTGAAACAAGGCGATACGGTTCTCGACATAGGTACGGGAACGGGAGTTATGATACCTTTTATCCGGGAACAGGTAGGGCACTATGCTCCTATTGTGGCTGTGGACAGTTCTGAAAAGATGCTGAGGGAGGCTTCTTTGCGTTTTCCCAATGCAGGAGTTAGCTTTGTCCGGGCCGATGTGGAGCGGGATCGTTTGGGTGGACGTTTCAATGCTATTTTGCTGTATTCGGTGTTCCCTCATTTTCGTTATCCGGTAGATACGATTGCCCGCTTGGTAACCGATAATCTGTATTGTGGTGGTAGATTGTTGATTGCCCATTCCCAAAGTCGGGAACAATTAAATGAAATGCACAAACGTATATCGGATAAAGTTTTTGCCCGAAATTTATTACCGGTAGCGGAACAAGTCGCCCAGTTTACGGAGATAGGCTTGTCTGTGGCTTCGTTCGATGAAACCGATGAATACTATTATATCTTGTTACAGCGAGTCGGTAGGAAATTGAGTGCCTCGGTAGCCGATGCAATCTATTGACAGAGTTATCTTTTGGATGCTCTTAGAATTTCCCGTTTACCGTTCGGCGGGCCGGGTAACCGTTCTACCGTAAACCCGACAGATTGAAGCCTTCGTCTTATTTCCCCTTTCGCACAGTAGGTGCTCAGAATACCACCCGGAGACAAGTGACTGAAAATCTCCCGGAAAATTTTCTCGTCCCACATTTCGGGTTGCTTTTCGGGAGCGAACGCATCGAAATAAACCACGTCGTATATTCCTTCGAGAGAGGTTCGGGTGAGGTCGGCATGGCGTTTGTATAAGGTAAACAAGGGTGATATAGCGATCTTTTGATTCCATTCGCATTGATGTAAAAGAGCGAATATCGATTCTGAGCTTGGGGCTATGAGCGCCGGGTAGTTCAATTTTTCGGTTATGTCGGGGGAGAGAGGATATAGTTCGAAGGTGGTATAATTTATCCTTAATCCTTTTTCCTGTGATTCGAGAAATGTAAGAAATGTGTTTAATCCGGTTCCGAAACCTATTTCAAGGACATTGATTTCTTTTTTCCCAGAAGCTCGCAATGCAGAGTCGATGTATACATGCCGAGCTTCCGCCAAAGCTCCTTTGGTGGAGTGGTAATGTTCGTCCATTCTCGGCAAATAGAGAGTGGGGATACCATCTTCGGTTTGTTCTATAATCATATTATTTTGCATCTCGGTGAGGAATATTCGGGAACAAAAATAAAACAATCTTTTTATGTATGATATGAAATAAAAAATTAAGCCATGTGAAAATTTAAAATAAATGTAATATGATGTATATATACATTCTTCTACCTTTGCAATCTACAAAAGATATATCCGTTTTATCTTCTTGGTATTGAGTAGATAAGGATAAATCGAGAAAGAGGATACATTAAATAATTATATTATACACATTTATGAAAAATTCCTTTTTTAGCAGATTTACCCCTAAGGAACCCAAATTTTTCCCATTGTTGAAACAACTTTCCGAAGTGTTGGTTTCTTCTTCGGCTGTTTTGGTAGAGAGCATGCAACATGACAAGCCGGAGGAACGATCTTCCTATTATAAAAAAATTAAAGATTTAGAACGTGAAGGGGATAGATTGGCTCACTTGATTTTTGATGAATTAGGAACTACTTTTATTACTCCGTTTGACAGAGAGGATATACAGGCATTGGCTTCTCACATGGACGATGTCATCGATGGAATAAACAGTTGTGCGAAACGTATAGCGATTTATAATCCGCGACCTATCGGCGATAGCGGAAAAGAACTGAGTTTGTTGGTACAGAAAGAGGCGGATTATATCTGTAAAGCGATGGACGAGTTGGATACGTTTCGCAAGAATCCGGCTACATTGAGAGAATATTGTTCGAAATTACACGATATAGAGAATCAGGCAGACGATGTGTATGAACTGTTCATCACAAAGTTATTCGAGGAGGAGAAAGACTGTATCGAGATTATCAAGATAAAAGAGATCATGCAGATATTAGAGAAGACTACCGACTCGGCCGAGTATGTTGGAAAAATCCTGAGAACGTTGATTGTTAAGTACGCATAAATCCGTAAAGAGTTATGTTATGGAGTTATTGATAGTTATTATTGTACTGGCATTGCTGTTCGATTTTATCAACGGGTTTCATGATGCTGCCAATTCGATAGCGACAATCGTGTCGACAAAAGTCCTTACACCCTTTCAAGCGGTTTTGTGGGCTGCTTTCTTTAATTTTGTCGCGTTCTTTATTGCCAAATACATTATCGGTGGGTTTGGTATAGCCAATACTGTATCCAAGACCGTGGTAGAAGAGTTTATCACTCTGCCTATTATTTTGTCGGGTGTGATTGCCGCTATCGCATGGAATTTGATTACTTGGTGGAAAGGTATTCCGTCTTCTTCGTCGCATACCCTTATCGGAGGATTTGCCGGTGCTGCCATTATGGCTAGTGGATTCGGGGCGATTCAGCTCAATATTATTCTCAAAATAGCCGCATTTATTTTCTTGGCTCCATTTATAGGAATGGTCGTGGCGTTCGGATTTACGATATTGGTTCTTCATATTTGTCGCCGGGTTCAACCCCATAAGGCTGAGGTTTGGTTCAAGAAATTACAGTTGGTTTCTTCGGCGATGTTTAGTATCGGGCATGGTTTGAACGATTCCCAGAAAGTAATGGGTATTATTGCTGCCGCTATGATTGCCGCTCACTCGATGGGTTTAGGTATGGGGATAAACAGCATTGCCGATTTGCCCGATTGGGTAGCGTTTGCCTGCTTTACGGCCATATCGTTGGGGACGATGTCGGGAGGTTGGAAGATAGTAAAAACAATGGGAACGAAAATTACGAAGGTTACTCCGTTGGAGGGAGTGGTAGCCGAAACGGCTGGGGCGTTCACGCTTTATTTAACCGAAATTTTAAAGATTCCCGTAAGTACTACACATACCATTACCGGGGCTATTATCGGTGTGGGAGCGACCAAACGCTTGTCTGCGGTTCGTTGGGGTGTGACGAAAAGTCTTTTAGTCGCATGGATTCTTACGATTCCTGTCAGTGCGCTTTTGGCAGCAGGTATTTATATGGTCGTTACTTTCTTTTTAGGATAAGTTCGTTGTTACTAAAAAACGATATAATATATAAATTTGAAAGAAAAATAGCGAAACAATTTGTATTTTGTATTTAATGCCTTATTTTTGTTGAAAATTTATAGTTAAGATTAATGATGCTTCTATTTTTACATCACAGTCACGTGCATTGTCCCTTTGGGGGATAGGGTGAGTCTGTATGTAAAAATAACATAGGAAAATGTTGTAGGCTTACCGGATTATGGTAAGCCTTTTTTATATGGATTTTACTTATTAAAAACATGAAGAATTATGCTGAGGATAGCTATTCAGTCGAAAGGGAGACTATATGAGGAGTCTATGGCTTTGTTAGAGGAGGCAGGTATCAAGATACCGGGAGGGAAGAGGACGTTGTTGGTTCCTGCACGAAACTTCCCCGTGGAAGTGTTGTTTCTAAGGGACGACGATATTCCTGAGTCTGTGGCTTCGGGGGTTGCCGATGTAGGAATCGTGGGATTGAACGAGGTCATGGAGAAGCGTTGCCCTGTGGGTATTTTGAAAAAGTTAGGATTCGGGAAGTGTCGCCTTTCATTAGCTATACCCCAAGACATAGACTATCAAGATAGAAACTGGTTTTCGGGAAAGAAAATAGCGACGTCTTATCCCGGAATATTGTCAGATTATCTGCACAAGAACGGGATAGTTTCGGACATTCATGTAATTACCGGTTCGGTCGAGATAGCTCCCGGAATTAGATTGGCCGATGCCATATTCGATATTGTTAGTTCGGGCAGTACGTTGGTTAGCAATCGATTGAAAGAAGTTGAAACCGTCGTCGAATCGGAAGCTGTTCTCATAGGAACGGATTCTATTTCTCCCGAAAAGCGAGGAATACTGGACGAGCTGTTGTTTCGTTTCGATTCGGTACAAGCCGCAGATGATAAAAAGTATATTCTCATGAATGTCCCGCAAAAGAAGTTGAACGACGTGTTGTCAGTGTTGCCGGGAATCAAAAGCCCCACGGTCATGCCTCTGGCAGATAAGGAGTGGTGTTCGGTGCATACGGTACTCGACGAAAAATGCTTTTGGGAGATTATTAATCGGCTGAAAATGGCAGGAGCCGAGGGTATATTGGTGTTGGACATTGAAAAGATGATTTTGTGATATGACAGTGACGGTTTGGAAATATCCGAAGTGGGACGAATGGAAGTCGATTATGGCTCGTCCGCAAATGGATTTGATCTCATTATCTCGCACGGTATCCGATATTTTAGAGTCGGTACGATGCGAAGGAGACGATGCGTTGAGACGTTATGAGAAGCAATTCGATCGGGTTGTATTGGATGCATTGCAGGTGACGCCTGCCGAAATGGAAGAAGGGGTCGCGGCTGTGCCCGAGTCTTTGAAAAAGGCGATAAGACAGGCTATCGACAACATTCGTAAGTTCCACGCTTCGCAGGCTATCGAGGTGAAAAAAGTAGAAACCTCGCCCGGTGTATGGTGTTGGCAGAAGCCCGTGGGAATAGAAAAAGTAGGTCTGTATGTACCGGGCGGTACAGCTCCGCTTTTTTCTACGGTACTGATGCTGGCCGTTCCCGCCACGGTTGGGGGGTGTGTACACCTTGCTGGCTGTCCCGGCTCGTTTGGCGGGTTGTCACGAAATAGTGATGTGTACTCCTCCCGGAAAGGAGGGTAAGATAGCCCCCGCTATATTGTATGCGGCTCGTGAGACAGGGATAGACCGTATTTTTAAACTGGGAGGAGTGCAGGCCATAGGCGCTATGGCTTTTGGCACGGAGAGTGTTCCGCAGGTATATAAGATTTTTGGACCGGGAAATCGTTATGTAATGGCCGCTAAACAGCAAGTATCCGTGCAAGGTGTAGCTATCGATATGCCGGCAGGGCCTTCGGAAGTGATGATTGTGGCCGATTCGGGCGCCGATGTACGATTTCTTGCCGCCGATTTTTTGTCGCAGGCCGAACATGGGGCTGATAGTCAGTCGATACTGCTGACTACCGATCGTAGAATAGCCGATTTGTTCCCGGCTGAGATCGAACGACAACTGGACCGATTGCCTCGGCGTGAATGGGTGGAGAAGTCTCTTTCTCACAGCTCGGTCGTCTTGTTGGAGCGAGAGGCCGATTTGGCCGACTTTGTCAATGCGTATGCTCCCGAACACCTCGTCGTGCATCGTGCAGATGCCGAGGAGTGGGCTTCGGCAATCGTTAATGCCGGGTCGGTATTCTTAGGATATTATACCCCCGAAAGTGCCGGCGATTATGCTTCGGGGACGAATCACACGCTTCCGACCAGTGGGTATGCCAAGTCGTATAGCGGGGTAAATCTCGATAGCTTCACTCGTAAAATTACTTTCCAGCAGATTTCGTCCGAAGGGTTGAAAAATCTCGGTCCGGTGATTGAGGAAATGGCGGAGGCCGAACGATTGGAGGCGCATAAAGAAGCTGTGACGGTGCGTTTGCAGTCTATTCATTCCTAAAAAGTGCAGTTATGAAAAAGATAGAACAATGGGTGCGTCCCAATATTCGACAATTAAAACCTTATTCCTCGGCTCGGAATGAATTTTCGGGAGAGGCTTCGGTATGGCTTGATGCCAATGAAATCCCGTTTAATCCTCCGTATAATCGTTATCCCGATCCGTTGCAAAACGATTTGAAAGAGAAGTTGGCGAAGCAACGGGGTGTAATGCCCGAAAACATTTTTCTCGGTGTGGGAAGTGACGAAGCGATAGATTTACTGTATCGTATCTTTTGTGAGCCCGGACGGGATAATGCGGTTTCGATAACTCCTACCTACGGTATGTATAAAGTGTGTGCCGACATTAACGGCGTAGAGTATCGCGAAGTCCTGTTGAAGAAAGACTTTTCGTTGGATTGCGATGCTATATTGCAAACTATCGATACTCATAGCAGGTTGTTGTTTTTATGTTCGCCGAATAATCCTACCGGCAATGTCTTTCCTGCTATCGAGATCGAGCGATTGATAACTGCTTTTGACGGGATTGTGGTCGTGGACGAAGCCTATATAGATTTCTCGTCCCGGCCTTCGTGGATTCGCCGGTTGAACGAATTTCATAATTTGGTTGTGCTGCAAACCTTTTCGAAGGCATGGGGTAGTGCCGGAGTCCGTCTGGGAATGGCGTTTGCTTCGCCTGATATCATCGGCTATTATAATCAAGTGAAATATCCGTATAACATCAGTGCTTTGGTTCAGCGTTATGCGATGGAAATGCTCGACCGTGAGAACGAAGTCCGGCGGTGGGTTGATGAGATATTATCGGTTCGGTCGCGGTTTGTCGAGCGCCTGTCCGGCATACCGATGGTAAAAACGGTTTATCCGAGTGATGCCAATTTTGTATTGGTGAAGATGGAGGATGCCGAGAAGATATATTTACGACTGGTTACCGATGGAATCGTCGTTCGTAATCGTTCGAAAGTTGCTTTATGCGGCGATTGTCTGCGCATCACTATCGGGACAGATCGGGAAATGAAGGTTTTATTGGAAACGTTGAAAAGTTACAGCTAAATTCGAGAGTTATGAAAAGAGTTCTTTTTATCGACCGGGACGGAACATTGGTAGTAGAACCTCCTGTGGATAAACAAGTCGATTCGCTTGAAAAATTGGAATTTATGCCCAAAGTGTTTCAGAGTCTTGCTTATGTGGCTACCCGTCTCGACTTCGAGTGGGTGATGGTGACCAATCAAGATGGTATGGGCACGCCTTCGTTCCCGGCAGAGAATTTTTGGACGGTGCAGCGTAAAATTATACAGGCTTTCGCTAACGAGGGTATTCGTTTCGACGAGGTTTGCGTAGACTCCTCGTTTCCCGAAGAGAACCTTCCGACCCGTAAACCGGGTACGGCTATGCTTTCTCGATACCAATCGGGAGAGTATGATTTGGAACATTCTTATGTTATAGGCGATCGAATGACCGATGTACAACTGGCCGCTAATCTCGGTTGTAAAGCGATTTATTTCGCTCTGCCCGAGCGGGGTGTGGCTGAGCTGGAAGCTGAGGGACTTTCATCGGTCTGCGAAGCGGTGACCGACGACTGGTGGAAAATCGCCGAGATTTTATGTGCCGGAACTCGTCGGGTTACTATCGACCGGCGTACCTCCGAGACCGATATTTGCGTTACGCTGAATCTAGATGGGACGGGGCGAACCGAGGTGCATACCGGGTTGGGATTCTTCGATCACATGCTGGACCAGTTAGGGCGGCATGCCGGAGTTGATTTGTCTGTGTTCGTGACCGGAGATTTGCAGGTGGACGAACATCATACGATAGAGGATACGGCGATAGCTTTGGGCGAGGCCTTTGCTCGGGCGTTGGGTGACAAACGGGGTATAGGTCGGTATGGTTTTTCTTTGCCTATGGACGATTGCTTATGCAGGGTCGCTCTCGATTTCGGGGGAAGGCCGTGGTTGGTGTGGAATGCAACTTTCCACCGTGAGAAGATCGGCGATATGCCTACCGAGATGTTCTACCATTTTTTTAAGTCGTTCAGTGATGCGGCTCGTATGAATTTGAATATTCAAGCGGAAGGTACGAATGAACATCATAAAATAGAAGGGATTTTCAAAGCATTGGCGCGAGCTTTACGAATGGCAGTGAAACGGGATATTACCGACCGTGAATTGCCTTCGACAAAAGGTGTTTTGTGAATCGGGGAGCAAATCCTGAGATTTTGAAATGGGGGCAGGGGTAAACAAAATGATAGGTGATCCTTGTATTTTTGTAAGATTGATTTTTGTAATAAAGTTTATTTGTTACTTTTGCATTGTATTCGTAAAGGCGAATAGAAATAGGAAATCGAGTAAATATTTAAAAATTATAGCCCTATGAGAAAGAATTGGATTTGGGGATTATCCCTTTTGTTAATCGGTGGTATGGCATCGTGTAAGTCGAGCCAAAGTGCCTATAAGGCTGCTTATGAGAAGGCCCAAGAGAAGAAGATAGAAGAGCCTGTTACAACCGGAACTACACCCGTAGCGGAGCAACCCGTAGTGACAACTCCTTCGACGACAACGACGACGGCTCCTATTCGGGAACAGAGTGAGAAAATAAACGCTGTCGACGGGAACGATGCTTTGTTGAAGAGTTACAATGTAATCGTGGGGAGCTTCCGTCAGCGACTCAATGCACAGAGCCTTTGCGAGCGTTTGCGTGCCGACGGCTATCCTGCCGTATTGGCTCAGAATGCACAAGGTATGTATCGTGTCGTAGCTTGTTCGTTCGACGACAGGGCTACTGCCGTACAGGCTCGCGAAGGATTGCAGGCTAAGTACCCTCAGTTTACCGATGCTTGGTTCTTGATTAACAAGTAGAAAACTGTTCAAGTAGTTTATACGGGGCTGTTCCAAGCGGTTGGGGCAGCCTTTTTTATGTTCTGGACAGACTGGTAAGAGACTCCTGTGGCTTGTCTGTTCTTCCGTTTATTTAAATACCAAGTATTTGCGAGCGAAGAAGTTCCACAAGTAGACCATAGCGGCAGCGACGATTTTGGAGAACATGTAGTGTGTGCCGATACAGTCGGTGAAGAGCCAGATGAGAAGGTCGTTGAACCCTAATCCCACGACTCCTATTGCGGCAAAGAAAAGGAACTCGACAATGCGGTTTCTAAATTTCGAATTGTTGAATACCCAAATGCAACTGATGATGTAGTTGACGACCAACCCGGCTATGAACGAGAGGGTCGCCGAGAGGAGATAATGCAGTCCGGCGTATTCGGTGAGGATATACAATAGCCCGAAGTCTACGATAAAAGCGAATCCTCCGACAAAGAAGTATCGCACGAATTGGATAAGGAGATTATCGGATGCTCCGTAGAAGATTTTTTTGAATTTATCAGTCGGATTCATTTGCTTTCGTGATATTCTTCTTCTGTATTTACCGACCATACCTCGCTTTTATCGTTATTTCCGGTGGCGATGTGATCGACGGCGACCATAGCGGTCATCATGGAATGATCCATGTTGTTGTACCGATGTTGCCCGTTGCGGCCTATGCACCAAAGATTTTCTATTTTGTTCAAGAAATCTTTTACCTTATCGAGTTCGTAATAGCTGCCGAAATAAGAGGGGTAGGCTTTTTTGACTTTTATGCGTACCGAATCCAAGACATCGTCGGGATCGATGATCCCTATTTGGGCCAGCTCACCGATAGCCATTTGCGTGAAGTCCTTATCGGGCATTTCCCAAAAGTCGTCGCCCTCGGTACAGAAGTATTCTAACCCTATCCATATCGTATTTTCGTAGTCTTTTACCAAATAGGGCGACCAGTTGTTGAATATTTGCAGACGGCCTATTCGCACATCGCGTTCCTGTATGTAAATCCATGTGTCGGGGATGCGATCGGCGAAAGTTTTTATTTTGGTTCGATTTTTTATGGATAGTTTTTTCATCAATAGTCCCACCGTGATAAAATCGCGGTAAGGCAGTTCTTCGGCAATGCGTTTCACATCGTCGGGTACATCGATTCCCCGGATAGACCGTATGAGGTCTTTTAGCGGGAGGGACGAAAGGAAATAGTCGCAGGGTACTTCTCTCCGTTCGCCCGAAGGTGTCTCGACTGTGACACTTGTTACCCGATTTCTTTCGATGTGAATCTCTTTGACCGGGGTTTCCGTGATGACCTCGCCTCCTTTTTCAGATACTTCGCCGGCCACAGTTTCCCAAAGTTGCCCGGGACCGAGTTTGGGATAGACGAATTGCTCGATGAGCGAGGTTTCCACCTCTTTGAGGTTTTCCTTTTTGGAGAAACTTTTTTTGAGCATGTCTTTGAGTATGGCGAATACCGACAGTCCTTTTACTCGCTGTGCACCCCAGTCGGCTCCCAGTTTCGAGGGGTGTACGCCCCAGACTTTTTCGGTGTAGTCTTCGAAGAACATTCTGTAAAGCGGTTTGCCGAACCGGTTGATGTAAAAGTTTTCCAACGATGTTTCGGGCTTTTTGAAGAATACCGACCATACGTATCCGCAACCGGCTTCGATGGTGCGGAAAAGTCCCATGTTGGTGAACGTTTTCAGTTTGAGCGATATGGGATAGTCGAAAAACTTATGCAGGTAGAATATGCGGGATATGCGGTTTCTTACGAGCATCACGCGGTCGGTCTTTTCAGGATCGGGGCCTTTTGGGGCAAATTCTTTGCCGGTGGTTCCCAGCAACCTGTCATCGAGAGAGGGGGCGCCTTGTAACGGCATGATTTCGTCCCACCATTCGGTAACTCGTTGGCTCTTGGAGAAGAAACGATGTCCTCCTATATCCATGCGGTTACCTTGATATCGAACTGTTTTGGAAATACCGCCTATGTCACCGGACTCTTCGAATACGACAGGGTGAATGTCTGTATGTTTGAGTAGCTCGTAGGCTCCGGTGAGCCCTGCGGGACCGGCTCCGGCGATGACGGCTTGCTTTTTATTTTTATCGATTGTATTCATATCTGTCGATTGAAATTGAAAGGATCGCTTCCCGGCTCTAAGGTAGCGTATTTTTTCCATCTTGCCGTTGGGATTGAGAAAGTTTTTTCTTGGCGGCCTCTCTGTCGAATTTTAATAGATAGGTATCCGGGTTGGGTACATGGGAAGCGACGAAGAAAAGGTCGTCGTTCTTTTGTATCGCCGGGTAAAGGTATCGGGGGGTAGAGCTGTATCCGAGCTGGTCGAGAATGACATATTCCACCCCGTCGTCGAGCATTTTCTGTATTACAGCGCGGTCGTCTTGTGAATAGGCGTAGCCGGCGACTCGTGTCCCTGAAAACATGTAGAGTAATTCTCCTTTTCGGGAGGCTACTACGGTTTCGGGCGAAACATGTTCTTTTAACACGAGACCCAATCGAAAAAAGTTTTGATAGGCCGGCGGGAACGGCATTTTGTTCATGGCGTGTAACTCCTGTATGTTTCCTATGCCGGTGAGCAATAAAAGGGAGAGTACCCACGGGGAGAAAGTATATTTTAATTTGAAACGATGGATCGTATCCGTCGCCACGGCGTAGATGCCTACGAGTAATCCCATATTCATGAAGGGAATAAGTGTGGTAATGTAGCGGTTTTCACTGGGGGTACTGAAAATGGAAACGAGTCCGAAAGTGAAAACGGTGTAACCGATGAGTACCCAACGGTACTTCCCGAAAGCCCAAAAACCGCGTATGATGAGAAAAATGAGCAGTATCGCTATGATCCACATGAAAAATCCGGCGGAAACTTCGGCGGAGTAATTGACTTTAAAATAGGGGATTACCGAGTTGGGCAGGGCTTTGGAAACCAGCATACCGAGCGTTTCGAAAAAGCGGTCGATAATACCGCTCAGATCGAGCGATCCGTCTTCGGGTCTCCACGGATTTACTTGTGCAATGGACTCGAAATAACGGCTTTGCCCGATACCTAACGATTTATTTCTCCATATCCACGGGAGACAACCGATGATGAATCCGGCGACTGTGCTTGCCGCTTCTTTCCACTTTTTCGTACAGAGAAAAAAGAGCACGACGGCGGCGAATAGAGCAACTCCTTGTGTACGAATGTGGTAGCAGAGTATGACCATGACTAACATGCCGTAGAAAGAAAGGTCTTTATAGAATGGCTTTTCTTTCTTCATATTCGCTAAGAGGAAAATGGCCGCGGTTGAAACGAAAAAGCAAGACATCTCGCTCATCATCATCGTGGAGAAGTGAAGTACCCGATCGCTCAGAATGGCGGCGCAGGCTCCTACTAGTGCAAGGCTTTCGGGTATTTTGCGTTTGATCATAAAAAAGAACAGTAACAAAGCTCCGCCTAAAAGGAAAAGCCCGTTGAGTATTTTTTGAGCTATGATGCTGTCGGTAAAAAATCTTAGCGGGGTCATCAATAAAGGATATCCCGGGGGAAAGGCATTGGTGGGGTGAGGGGTGGGAGCCG
>OGQW01000778.1_pt1 | contig 22484 bp, 18 predicted proteins | sample 1553301 | NCBI WGS metagenome assembly OGQW01 (sample SAMEA2579974, study PRJEB22360) | human gut metagenome
GGCGTATCGTCGGGGGCGTGGGCTACGTGTCGAGCCGCCAGCCGGCCAAGAACGTCCCCCTGTACTGCCTCAACATCACCCCGCAGGAGGAGCTGGACAAGCTCAGCAGCCCGCGCGAAACTATCTTCGTCTTCCGCGACCGCGGTACGGGGCGCCCGACCAAAAAGGAGCGCCGCGAACTGGACGGGCTGATGGACGGAATCTACTACGACGGGGACGAGTAGGCCAGTATGTCCTGCGCCTCCCCATACGAACTCCCGACCTTCGCGGCGGCGTCCGCAGCAGCCTCGTTCTCGGGGCCTTGCGTAGGCACGAAGCCCCGAACCGTCCGGTCGGAATTACGCCTTCGCTACGCCCATGGCACGGGGCGTGATTTCTGCGGCGGAACTGACGAACACTTGAGAATCCCTGCGGGAGATAAAACGCCGAAACGGACAAAATATCATGCAAGCACGATAAATCGTCCGTTTCCGTGTTTCGAGCCTACGGCTCTTTTCAACTATTCGCCTATTTCTTGTTGAAAAAATTCATCGTGCGTTCCAGCCCGATCGTCGTGAACGAAAGTATCGCGTCGCCGAACACCTTGAGCCGCTCGGGCAGCGCCTTGCGCTCCTCGTCCGACCACTCCCCCAGCACATAGTCGACCTGGTGGCCCTTGGGGAAATCCCCGCCCACGCCGAAGCGCATCCGGGCGTAGTCCTCCGTTCCCAGCAGCTCGGCGATATTCTTCAGCCCGTTGTGCCCCCCGGCACTCCCCCGGGGACGCATACGCAGCGTGCCGAACGGCAGCGCAATGTCGTCCGAAACCACCAGCAGGTTTTCCGGGGCGATCTTCTCGGCCTCCATCCAGTAACGGACGGCTTTGCCCGAAAGGTTCATGTAGGTCGAGGGTTTCAGCAGGATCAGCGTACGCCCCTTATGCTTCAACTCGGCCACATCGCCGTAACGCGCCGTCGTAAAAACAGCGTTGGACGCCTCGGCGAGGGCGTCCAACACTTTGAATCCGATGTTGTGCCGGGTTCCGGCATATTCGGCGCCGATATTTCCCAGCCCAACAATAAGGTATTTCATACGCTACCGGTTAGGCTTGTGCCGCCGCACCGCGCGATGCACGGGTCACGCGCACTGCGCAGACGGCCGTCGAAGCCGGAGTGACGAATTTCAGGTTCTCGAATGCAAGGTCGCCTACGAAGATGGTCTTGCCGACACCCAGTTCGGTTACGTCCACGACCAGTTCGTCGGGCAGGTTCTCGACCAGCGCGCTCACGACGAGCTTACGGGCCGACAGCGTCAGCTTACCGCCGACCTTCACACCTTCGGCGTTACCCGTCAGGCGTACCGGAATGGCGATGGATACGGGTTTACCCTCGGCAATGCGGTAGAAATCGAGGTGGAGGATCTGCTCGCGGATGGGGTGGAACTGCGCCTCACGCAGCACGGCCTGCTCTTTCTTGCCGTCGAAATCGAACTCGACGATGTAAGAGTTGGGGGTGTAGATCAGGGCCTTGATCTCGCGGGGGTCTACCGAGAAGGAAACCGACTCGCCGTTGCCCGACAGTACGCAGGGTACCATACCCTCGCGGCGTACGGCCTTGGCCGCTTTCTTGCCGTACTCATCACGCTTAACGGCCTTTACAGAGATAGTTTTCATAATACGTTTGTTTTTTAATGTGTTACCACCGGCGGTTCTCAGCCCGGCCACGCAAGCCGCGCCCCAATTCCGCCTGTTTCGGATCGCAAAGATAAGGTAAAATATTAAGAATCAAAAATCAACCGTAAAAAATTCGTTTCCGGGCAAAAAAATTTCGGTTTGGGATTTAACTTTTGCAACTTTAACGCGTCTTACAGACAAACCCTCATGGAAGAGACCCGCGACATACCCGCAGAAGAACTCTCGGCGCTACGCAATCCCGCCACCCGGCGCGGGGCGTTCGACCGTCTGGTCGGGGCATACCTGCGGCCGCTTTACTGGCACGCACGACGGCTGGTCGTCGTCCACGAGGATGCCGAGGATGTGGTACAGGAAACCTTCATCCGCGCCTACGACAAGATCGGCACCTTCCGGGGCGGAGCCGGGGAACTGGGGGCATGGCTCTACCGCATCGCCACGAACACCGCACTGACGATGCTGCGGCGGCGCAGGCCGGGGCTCTTCTCCTCGCTCGACGACGTAAGCCGCATCCTGGCAAGCCGCGTGGCGGAGGAGTGCGGCGAGGATGCCGAGACGACCAGCGTACGTTCCCAGCGGGGTATCGGGGACCTGCCGCTCAAGCAACGGCTGGTCTTCAACCTCCGCTACTATGACCGGATGCCCTACGGAGAGATCGCCCGCGTGCTGGGGCAGCGCGAAGAGACGCTCAAGGTCAATTACCACCATGCGGTACAGAAACTGAAAGAGAAACTAACACGGGAACTATGAACCACGAATTCGGAAATATCGGCAGGCGGCTGCCTTACGACCTGCCTGAGCATCGCCTCGAAGCGTTGCACGAACGCATCCTGCGCAATACGGCGGCACGGCCCGCCCCCGCCGGCTTTACCTGGCGGCAGGGGTGAGTGTCGCGGCAGCCCTCCTGGCAACGGGCATCCTCCTCTCCGGACACCTCAGCCACCGCGCCGAGGCCCCGCTGCCGGACATCGAGCAGATGCTCGCCACAACCCCGACCGAAACCCTGCAACAGGCTGCGGCGGAGAACTACGACGACATACTCTACAACCAGCAACTTTAAAATTCCATGCGCTATGAAACAACTCCTCACTTTTCTTTGCGCGCTCCTCTTCGCCCTCGCAGGCAAGGCCGCGCCCGCCGGTGACGAACTGAAACAGCTTCTGGCCGAAGCCCGGGCTATCGTCAACACGGCCGGCAACGCGGCCGACCGGGAGGTCTCCCGGGCCTTGTCCGAAGCGCGCCGCGCCGTAAACGCCACCGACCGCCAGATCGACCGTGCCATGGCCGAGGCCCGCAGGGTCGTCGGCGCCTCCGACCGCGAAATCGACCGCGCCATTGCCGAAGCGCGCGCCGCCATCGACGCCGCCAACCAGTCGATCGAAGAGCTGAACAAGGCCGCCCGCGAGCAGGTCGTGCGCGAACTGGGGCTTACCTCGCGCCAGCGCAAGGAGTTCGAACCGCTCTACAAAGCCTACCGCGAGGCGCTCGACAAGGCCGTCAATACCCCGGATGCGGGAACGGACGAGGCCGCTCAACGGCAGGGACTCAAAACCAAGCTCTCGAACATCGCCGCCACGGCGCAGGTCAAACGCGACTACGTGGACAAATTCGCCGCTGTGCTCACCGCCGAGCAGATCCGCCGCCTCTACAACACGGAGGGCGAAATCGGCACCAACATCAAACGTGCCGCCGTCGACCGCCGCCGCAACCAGAACACGCGGCTGAAAGGCAGCGGGCGCATGGTGACGCAGGACTGGGGCAAGGCGGGCGACTACACGGGCATTTCGGCCGCGGCGTTCTTCGACGTCACGGTCAGCCCCACGGCACGAACCATCAGCGTGACGGCCGACGACAATGTGATCGACTACCTGGTGCTCGAGCGCGACGGCGGGACGCTGAAATTCCGCGTCAACGCCAACAATACGGAGAACATTTCGGTTTCGGTCGTCGTTCCCGCATCGGCCGCCCTGCGCCAGATATCGGCCGGCTCCTACGGCAAGGTGACCTGCAAGCTGCCGCTGAAAGGGCCCTCGGTCGCGGTTTCCGTTTCGAGCTACGGATCGGTCATCGCCGACATCGACACCCCGGGCACCGCCCAGCTCAACGTGTCGAGCTATGGCAAATTCTCGGGCTCGGTACGCTGCAACGACTGCGAACTGCGGGTTTCGAGCTACGGGTCGGCACAGGCGCCCGTCGACTGCCGCAACAACTGCCAAGTCACAGTCGGGAGCTACGCCAAGTTCTCGAACGACATCAAAGCTTCCGTCCTGACGCTCAAGATCAGCAGCGGCGCCAGTGTCAGCAGTACGCTGATCTCGGATGCACTGACGCTGAGCGTCGACAGCTACGCCAAGTTCTCCGGCGCAGTGACGGTGAACAGCCGGCAGGCGAAACTGACCGTCAGCAGCGGCGGCTCGTTCAACGGCACGTTCAGCGGGAATTCGCTCGAGGCGGAAGTCGGCAGTTACGGCAAGATCAACCTGAAAGGGTCGGCACAGGTCGCCAGCGCCGCGGTAAGGGTATCATCCGGAGCTGTGTTCAGCGCCCCCGAGCTGCGGGTCGCCGATTACGACCTGACCGTATCGAACTATGCCAAGGCCGACGTGTGGTGCTCGGGCACCCTGCGGATAAACGCTTCGACAGCCGCCCGGATAACGTACGACGGCCCTTGCAGGGTCGAATCGCTCACCGACAACATACGGCGCAGAAAGTAAATACAAACACCATAAGCGTATTTACAGGAAAGGGACGGAATCCGGTGGGGATCCGTCCCTTTCGGGTTTGGGCAGTGCATTGCGCTATTCGATGCCGCGGATATGCTTCTCCCATTTCCAGGCTGCCGCGAGCGTCTCGTCGAGCGAGCGCTCGGCCCGCCAGCCCAGTTCGTTGTTGGCATACGACGGATCGGCCCAGATGGCCACGATGTCGCCCGCACGGCGGCCGACGATCTTATAGTTGAGTTTGAGGCGGTTGACCTGCTCGAACCGGTGCACCAGCTCCAGCACCGAAACCCCGCGCCCCGTGCCGATGTTGAATACCTCGTACCGGGCCTTGTTCCTGTCCTCGATCATGCGCCGGATCGCCGCCACATGCGCCTTCGCCAGGTCTACCACGTCGATATAGTCGCGGATGTTCGAGCCGTCGGGCGTCGGGTAGTCGTCCCCGAACACCGACAGGCATTCGCGGATACCTGCGGCAGTCTGCGTGATGTAAGGCACCAGGTTCTGCGGCACGCCGCGCGGCAGCTCGCCGATCAGCGCCGACGGGTGCGCCCCGATCGGGTTGAAATAACGCAGCGCAATGCCTTTCAGCCCCTCGTAGGCGGCCAGCGAGTCGCGCAGGATATCCTCGCACATCTGCTTCGTGTTGCCGTAGGGCGACGTGGCGGGCTTGCGGGGCGTCTGCTCCGTGACGGGCAGCACGTCGGCCTCGCCGTAGACGGTGCACGACGACGAGAAGACGATGTTCTGCCGCCCGTACTCGCGCATCAGGCCGATGACGTTCATGAACGACATGAGGTTGTTGCGGTAATATTCCAACGGTTTGCTCACCGATTCGCCCACGGCCTTCGACGCTGCGAAGTGGATTACCGAATCGAAGTCGTATTTTTCGAACACCCTGGCAAAGGCGTCGCGGTCGCAGCAGTCGGCTTTTTCGAACGGGACGTCGACGCCCGTGATCCTGCGCACACCCTCGACTGCATCAATGTCGCTGTTCGAGAGATTGTCGACGATCACCACGTCGTACCCCGCACTGATCAATTCCACGGCGGTATGCGAACCGATATAACCGGCGCCGCCGCTGACCAAAACACACGATTTTTTCATAAGTTGACGGTTTTTATTCGAACTACAAATATATCAAAAAAATACGCTCGTCCGCCAATTAGCCCCGAAAACCTCGGCCGCCGCCGGAAAATCCTTTCCCGGAGGGCTTCCGGCCTGTCCTGCGGCCGCGGCCGGGACATGCGGCGGGACGCCGAACCCGGGGATCGTCCGAAGGCCAGCCGGGGGCGGGGGAAAGTCCGTCCCGGCCACGGAGCTAACAAATTGTAACCGCGACATGGAAAAAAGCACGGGAGCAGTGGCTATTTTCAAAAATTAATCGTATATTTGCTAACAGATTGACACCTCACACACCGGAAATTCATCAAAACATTAACGGATATGTACGGAAAAATCAAAGAACACCTGCAGCAAGAACTTGCTGAAATCAAGGCTGCAGGGCTCTACAAGAGCGAACGGGTCATTACTTCGCCGCAACGTGCGGAGATCGAAGTTGCAGGTCGTAAGGTGCTAAACTTCTGCGCCAACAACTACCTCGGGCTTTCGGACAACCCGCGCCTGATCGAGGCGGCGAAAAAAGCCATGGACAGCCGCGGCTACGGCATGTCGTCGGTGCGCTTCATCTGCGGCTGCCAGGACATCCACAAGGAGCTCGAAAAGGCCATTGCCGACTATTTCGGCACGGAGGACACGATTCTCTACGCCGCCTGTTTCGATGCCAACGGGGGTGTCTTCGAACCGCTCTTCGGCGAGCAGGACGCCATCATCTCCGACGCCCTGAACCACGCCTCGATCATCGACGGCGTGCGTCTCTGCAAAGCCGTACGTTACCGTTACGCCAATGCCGACATGGCCGACCTGGAGGAGTGTCTCAAGAAGGCGCAGGCACAGCGTTTCCGCATCATCTGCACCGACGGCGTATTCTCGATGGACGGCAATGCCGCCCCGCTCGACAAAATATGCGCCCTGGCCGAGAAATACGACGCTCTGGTCATGGTCGACGAGTGCCACTCGGCAGGCGTGCTGGGCAAAACCGGCCGCGGCATCACGGAACTCTACGACCGGCGCGGCCAGGTCGACATCCTGACCGGCACGCTGGGCAAGGCCTTCGGCGGTGCCGTAGGCGGCTTCACCACCGGCCGCAGGGAGATCATCGACATGCTGCGCCAGCGTTCGCGCCCCTACCTCTTCTCCAACTCGCTGCCCCCCGCTGTCGTAGGTGCCGGGATCGAGATGTTCCGGATGCTCGCCGAGAGCAATGAACTGCACGACCTGCTGGTCGCCAACGTCGAGCACTTCCGCGAGGGGATGATGGCCGCAGGCTTCGACATCAAACCCACCCAGTCGGCCATCTGCGCCGTGATGCTCTACGACGCCAAGCTGTCGCAGGACTTCGCCGCCAGGCTGCAGGACGAGGGCGTATTCGTCACGGGATTCTACTATCCCGTCGTGCCGAAAGGCCAGGCCCGCATCCGCGTACAGGTATCGGCAGGCCATACCACCGACCAGCTGGATCGTTGCATCGCAGCCTTCACCAAGGTCGGCAAAGAATTGAATGTCATTAAATAACCAATCCTCATATGCCTAAGACCTCATTAGACGCAATCGACCGCAAGATCCTCAAATACCTGATCAAAAATGCGCGCATGCCCTTTCTCGAGATCGCCCGCGAATGCGGTATTTCGGGTGCTGCGATCCACCAGCGCATCCGCAAGCTCGACGATTCGGGCGTGATCCTGGGCAGCCGCCTGATCGTAGACCCCAAGATGATGGGCTTCGACGTCTGCGCCCACATCAGCATCACGCTCAAAGACCCGCAGCTGCTCAAGCAGACCGTGGAACAGCTCAAGGAGATCCCCGAAATCGTGGAGGCACATTTCATCACCGGATCGGGCAACATCCTCGTGAAACTCTACTGCGTGGACAACGAGCACCTCATGCGTACGATTTTCGACGGTATCCTGCGTATCCAGGGCGTCGCCTCGACCGAGACGCAGATCTCGTTGCAGGAGGCGTTCCAGCGCCAGGTGAACATCGACTTTATCGAGGAGTAGTCCGCACGACGACCCTTTCGCAAAGGCGGAGGCCGGGAATCCCGGCTTCCGCTTTTGCGTCCGTACATGCCGGGGCACAGGCCGCTGTTCCCCCGGCCCCGGCGGCACAAAGAAAGTACCCCGCCCATACAGGCGGGGTACCCGGCAAACAATCGTTTAACTGATGATTATCCCGGAAGCTTACTTAGAGGTAGCCGAAGCTTCCGATGCGGAGGAGGAGTTGCCCTCACTTGTGCTTGTACTCTCAACCTTGTTCTCCTCCTTGGCTGATTCTCCGGCAGTCGAATCAGTCTTATCCGCATCGCCGGACTCCGATTTCTCCTGTCCATCGGTAGCCGGGGACTCCGTTGCGGGAGCCGCAGCTTCGGTCGCCGCGGAGGCGTCCTTCTTCTCGGGTTGCTGTGCGCATGCGAATGCGCTCCCAGCCATCAGCATCAAAGCTGCCATCGTTACAATTGTCTTTTTCATAGCTCTTAATGATTTAAGGTTCCACTTCATTTCTTCAGGTTCGTAATTTGTCCCGTCGACCTTTCTGACTTTGGAAAGTCCAAGAGGCGTGCCATGCGGACAGAAAACGGAAAACCACTGAATTACAGCAGTTAACAAAACGTGCCACAATCGGCGGTATGTGGAAAAGTGTGGAATCGCGCCACAGGTATGTGGAAAAATTCCACACGCAGGCGCATCACTCGATCCCGTAGAGGTGCAATTTGTTGTAAAGGGTCTTGCGGTCGATGCCGAGCAGTTTGGCGGCCTGCGACTTGTTCCCCCCGGCCAGAGCCAGGGCACGGCGTATCTGCTCCTCCTCGCCGGCCGGGTTGCGCAACGGCACCGCAACCGCACCGGAAACCCCGGCGATTTCGGCCGGCAGTTCGCGGCAGGAGATATAATCGCCCCGGCAGAGCAGCGTCGCCGACATCACCGTGTTTTTCATCTGCCGCAGGTTTCCCGGCCAGTCATAACGCACCATGGCCGCAGCGGCTTCGCCGTCGAACCCGACGATATGCTTGTCCAGCTGGCGGTTGGCCTGGTCGAGGAAAAAATCGGCATACAGCATGATATCCTCGCGCATCTGCCTCACTTCGGGCATACGGAGCGTAAATTCGTTGATCCGGTGGTAGAGGTCGGCCCGGAACGTCCCGCGCGCAATTGCCGCTTCAAGGTCTTCGTTGGTCGCAGCGACCAGCCGGATGTCGACCGCAACTTCACGGTTACTGCCCACGGGACGGATGCGGCGCTCCTGCAAGGCCCGCAACAATTGCACCTGGGTTTCATAGGTAAGGTTCCCCACCTCGTCCAGAAAGAGCGTGCCGCCGCTGGCCGCTTCGAAGGCGCCCGTCTTATCGCCGACAGCCCCCGTGAACGACCCCTTGACATGGCCGAAGAACTCCGAAGCAGCCAGGTCGCGCGGAATGGCGCCGCAATCGACCGCCACGAACGGCTTTCCGGCGCGCTTGCTCTGGCGGTGGATCAGCTGCGCCACATGTTCCTTGCCCGTGCCGCTGGCGCCGTTCACCAAGACCGACATGTTCGTCGGCGCGACGAGCCGCACATATTCGTAGAGCTGCCGCGCGGCATCGCTCTGCCCCTCGATATAGTTGGGTATATCCCCGCCCGCAGCCCGGGAAGTCTCCGGCGCCTTTTCCGGCGTTACCGGGGGGACATCGCCCACGGGCGCCGGGGCATCAAGCGCCTCGCGGATCTTTTTCAGCAATTCGTCGGGATTGACGGGTTTGGCGACGTAGTCGCGGGCGCCGAGTTTCATGCAGCGCACGGCGTTCTGGATCTCGGCATAGCTCGTCATTACGATCACGGGCACTTCGATCCGCTGCCCCGACATCCACTGCAAAAGGGCGATTCCGTCCTCGTCGGGCAACCGCATATCGCTCAGCACGAGCGAGAACCCTCCTTCCGCAAGAGCCGTCCGGGCTGCCGCCGCACTGGCTGCGGTCTGTGTCCCGAACCCTTTTTTCGAGAGCCAGGTCTTGAGCATCAGGCCGAAGGTGATGTCGTCGTCTACGATCAGAATCCGTTCCATATTCACGACAAAGATACCTTTTTTTGCGCTTCCGCGATAATCGCACGGATATTTTCTGCCGCCGTGCGTACCTCCCGGCATAACGTGTCGGTCAGGGGGCCTTCCCAGCTTTCCGCCGTCCGCAGCGCCGCCGCCACCTGCACGGCCCCGAGCATCGTGAAGATCGGCGTCATCTTGTGCGCCACGGCTTTCAGTGCCGCCGTATCGCCTTCGTCCAACGCCCGCTCCAGCAGGGCACAGTTGGCCGCGCCCTGCTCTGCGAAGGATTCCAGAATTCCCCGTGCCGCCGCCGTGTCGTCACCCGCATAGGCCGTCAGAGCGCTGAAATCCACTCCGTCCGCCTGTTCCGCCCCGGCCGCGGCAACCCCGCACCCGACGGGCGCCACCGCGGCATCCGCGCCGCAGACGGTGTTCAGCACGGCAACCAGTTCATTCGCCGTAAACGGCTTGCGCAGGCATCCCGCGAACCCGCGTGCCGAGAAATCCCCGGCATCCATCTCCCCGCGCGCCGAAACGGCCACCACGGGAATTGCAGAGTCGACCCCGCGCACCGCGGCCAATACGCTAAACCCGTCGGCCGACGGCATCTGTATATCGGTAAAAACAGCGTCGAACACCCCTTCGGCCACCAGTTTGGCGGCATATTCGGGATACTGGCAGCACTCGGCAGCCACCCCGGCCTGGCGGCACATCCCGGCAGTCATCTCCAGTTGCAGCGGGTCGTCGTCGATCAGCAGTACCTTCAAGTCCGGGCGGGCGGCCGTGCGGGCAGGCTGCTGCGGGCCGTCGGGTTTCTTCCCGCTGCTGCGGCCTACCGGTACCGAGACGATGAACTTACTGCCCTCGCCCAGGCGGCTTTCGAGCGAGATGCTGCCGCCGAGCAGTTTTACCAGACGGTCGACGATCGAAAGCCCCAGACCGAACCCGTCGACGCCCTGCGCCGAACGCAGGCGTACGAACTCCTGGAAAATGCGTTCTTTCTCCTCGCGGCCGATGCCCCGCCCGGTGTCGCGCACGGAGAATACCAGCCGTCCTTCCACGACGTCGGCCCGGATCGTCACACTGCCCTCGTCCGTAAATTTCAGCGCATTGGATATCAGGTTATCGGCAACCTGGCGGATCCGGAAAGGATCGCCCATCACCTCGTCCCCGGCCCCCGGCCCGGCTTCGAGCACCAGGGCGATGCCCTTTGCCTGGGCCATGGCCGCAAACCCCTCGCGGATCGTCTCGAACAGTTGTGCCGGGCAGAACGCCACGTTGTCGACGTCGACCTTGTTGATATCGAGCCGGTAGAAGTCCAACAGGCTGTTGACCAGCGCCAGCAGGTGCTCCGACGACTCCTTCATATTGTGCAGGTAAAGTCCCTCTCGTTTGCCCGTGGTGAGGCGCGAAAGCAGATCGATATACCCCATCACCGACCCCAGCGGCGCCTTGATGTCGTGCGTGATGGCCAGCATCAGTTTCTCACGCGCCGCCAGCAGCGCCTCGTTGTCGCGGTTGGCCCGTTCGAGCGCCCTCCGGTAACGGTTGCTGCGGTTGATATCCCGCAGCAGGATACCCACGAACAACAGCATCAGCACGACGGCGACGGCGGCGATACCGCCCAGCACGTACGACGACCGGCGACGGATAGCCTCCGTCTGGTCGATCTTGCCCAGCAGGAACGCCGTATCCTCGGCTTCGAAATCCATGATGAGGCGGTAAATCTTCGTATTCACCAGTTCGTTGCTGTAGCGGAGGCGCATCCCTTCGTCCCACGCCCGGTCGTAAATGCCGATGCGGTCGCTGGTCACCCGATCCTGCAACGTCCTGAGGACGATGGCGATCGTATCCTTCACGGCCGTCGCGGGGAGCGAATCGACGACCCGCTCACGGTGGGAGATCACGATGCTCGAATCCTCTTTGGGAGGACTGAACAGGTCGGCGAAACGGCGGAAGAAATTGCGCTTGCGCCGCGGCACCGCCACGGACAGCGTATCCTGCACCACCGTACGCACCGACACGCTGTCGCGCAGAACCCCCACGCTGTCCACACTGTCCGCCGGGCCGATCAGCTCGCGGATATTCTTGTCCAGCAGGCTGGCCGTAGCCGCCGAACGGATCGTCCGCCGCTCCTTGTCGCCCAGCAGCCTCACAATGCTGTCCAGGCGCATCGTCTGGAGCGAATCCTGCTCCCCGGCCAGGTTGCGCAACGAGTCGATATAGCCGCGCACGGTGCGCAATTCACGTTTGTACCGCGCCTCGTAAGACTTGTATCCGGCGATCATCAGCTGGCCGTAACTCTCGGCCTGGTAGAGGTGGTAGAGGGTTTGTCCCACGACATTGCGCTTGGTGTGCAGCAGCGAATAACTGCCGTCGGAGGTCGAAAAACGCACCACCGCACGGTAAACATACCCGACTGAAAGGACGCATACGGCAATCAGGATGACATAGCCCGCGACGATCTTGGTTTTGACGAATTTCGACTCTTTCATACCCCCAAAGATAGTAAAAACCGGGAAAATCCCGGCACCCGCCGATTTCGCACGGGGCGGACGGCCCGGCAGCACGAAAACAAACCGGGCCGCACGACAACGTACGGCCCGATTATTCCGCGTTTCGCGGTGCGGACTAATACTTATACCGCATCCACTTGTACAGCTCCTTGAACGTCGGCTTTTTGCCGTACATGAAGATACCCACGCGATAGATCTTCGCCGCAAACCACACCATCGCCGTAAACGAGGCGTAGAGGATCACCAGCGAGAGGATTATCTCCCACAGGGGGATGCCGTAAGGGATACGCGCCATCATCACCACGGGCGACGTGAAGGGGATCATCGAGAACCAGAAGGCCATCTGCGAGTTGGGGTCGTTCACGACCGATATCATCACCAGCAGGGCGAGGATGATCGGAATCGTGATCGGCGTCTGCAACTGCTGCGCATCCTGGATGCTGTCCACGGCCGAACCCACCGCGGCGAACATCGCCGAATAGAACAGGTAACCGCCGAAGACGAACAGCAGCAGGTAGGCGAAGATGCGGAGGATAAAGCCGAAGTCCGTAACGGCCGCTATCACCTGCAACATCTCCGGGTTCACGTCGATCGCAGCCGCTGCGCCGGGAACCCCCTGCTGCATGGCCTGCACGCCCTCCATCATTTCGGGCGGCATCATCTGCGCCACCGCAAGCGCCCCTACGACGCACAGCGCGCCCCAGATCAGCACCTGCACGACGGCAACCGACGCCACGCCGAGTATCTTGCCCAGCATCAGGTCGAAAGGCCTCACCGACGAAACCATCACCTCCAGCACGCGGCTGTTCTTCTCCTCGATCACGGACTGCATAACCATCGAACCGTAGATCAGCAGGAACATGTAAAGGATCATGCCCAGCACGAAGCCCATCCCCGTGGCTACCACCGACGATTTGGCGTGCGCCTCCTCTTCCTGCGACTCGTCGTTGCGGAAAGTCTGCATACCGACGCGGGTCTTCACCTCCTGAAGTATCTGCGACAGGTTTTCGATGTTGTATGACTTGAGTTTCTCGGCCTCGATGATATCCTCGATCTGCCCCGTGATGTTGCTTTCGACCGACAGCGACGACGACGAATTGGCATACAGTTTCACGTTGTTGGGGTTGGTGAGGATGTCCGAACCGATGTAGAGCACGCCGAACTTGTCGGTCAATTCCTTACGCGCGGCCTCGGTCGAAAGGTCGGTGGGCTCGAATATCAGCTCCTTGCCGCTTTGCAGCCTGGGGGCTATCAGCCCGCTCTCGTCGATCACGGCGATATGTTTCTCGTCGCCGCCCGAATACTTCATGATGAGCATCGGGGCGAACATCAGGCCGACCATCAGCAGCGGCATCAGCAGCGTGGTGATGATGAAGGATTTTTTACGGACGCGCTCGTTGAATTCGCGTCCTATGATGATACCTACTTGTGACATGGTTTTACTTGTTTTTATGAGTTTTGTTCCCGAAGAGATTGATTAGCTGCGCCGCGACGAGCAGCCCCACGCAGATGTAGGCCCGCGGCGCAACCCGCTCCCCGGCACAGACGTCGTAAAAGAGGATGCCCAGTGCCGCGACGACGAAGACGGAGCTGACGATCTTGCTGTTCATGGCCGGCTAAAGGTTCCCGCTGACGGCGCGGATGAATATGTCGTTCATCGACGGGATGATCTCCTGGAACGAGCGCAGCTCGACGGCGTCGTTCACGGCGGCGATCACTGCGCGCACCTCCTCGTCGCGCCCGACATGGAGTTTGAGCGTAGCGTATACCGACTTGTCCTGCGAACCTTCGAGTATCTCGCAGCGGCCTTCGACGGCACGGCGCAGCGCCGCCTCATCGCCCCGGTAGGCCACTTCGAAGATGTTTGCCCCGTGCCTGCGGCGTATGTCGTCGACACACCCCGAGAGGATGTTGCGCGACTTGTTGATCAGCGTGATGTGGTCGCAGATCTCCTCCACGGACGACATGTTGTGCGTCGAGAAGATGATCGTGGAGCCCTTGTCGCGCAGGGCGAGGATCTCCTCCTTCAGGAGGTTGGCATTGATCGGGTCGAAGCCCGAGAAAGGCTCGTCGAAGATCAGCAGTTCGGGTTCGTGCAGCACCGTGACGATAAACTGCACCTTCTGGGCCATGCCCTTCGAGAGCTCCTCGATCTTCTTGTCCCACCAGTCCTGGATACCGAACTTCACGAACCACTGCTTGAGCCGCACGACGGCTTCGCGGCGCGAAAGCCCTTTCAGGCGTGCGAAGAAAACGGCCTGTTCGCCGACCTTCATCTTCTTGTAAAGGCCACGTTCCTCGGGCAGGTAACCGATACGGTAAACATCCGCAGGCGTGATCTCGCGGTCACCGAACAACACGCGGCCGCTGTCGGGCGCCGTGATGCGGTTGATGATGCGGATCAGCGTCGTCTTGCCGGCCCCGTTGGGGCCAAGCAACCCGTAGACCGAACCTCGGGGGATTGCGAGCGATACGTCGTCGAGGGCCTTGTGCCCGGCGTATTGCTTGGTGACATGTTCTACTGTGAGTAAATCCATGGTCGCTGAGAGTTATTTTTAGGGTTTGTTCGGCGACAAATATAACAACAATTTTTGAATATCAAAAAATATTTATCGTTTTTCGATATAATCAACATAGCAACCCGCCCGGCAGGGAAACAAAAAGGCGGCAGGGATTACCCTGCCGCCGGCATATCGATCGGGGCGGCACCCGCCTACCAGATAACCACGCGCTCCTCCTCGGGCATGAACATCTCCCCGTCGGTCATACTGAACGCATCGTAGAAATCCTGCAGATTACGCAGCGTGGCGTTCACACGCCATTTGCCCAGCGAGTGTACGTCGAGCTTCGTAAGACGTGCGATCTCCTCGTCGCGGATATTCTGCGCCCACAGCGTAGCGTAAGCCAGGTAGAACCGCTGGTCGGCGGTGAATCCGTCGATCGGCGCGGGCTCGGTGCCGTTCAGCGAGTTACGGAACGCCGTATGGGAAACGCGCAGGCCGCCCTGGTCGGCGATGTTCTCGCCCAGGCTGAGGGAGCCGTTGGCCATAATCGCAGGCTGGCCGTCCTTGGCGGGCAGCACCTCGATCGCGTCGAACTGCTTTACGAGGATGTCGGTCTTGGCCTTGAACGCAGCAGCGTCCTCCTCCGTCCACCAGTTGTTCATGTTGCCGTCCTTGTCGAAGTTGCGGCCCTGGTCGTCGAACCCGTGGGTCATCTCGTGGCCGATCACCACGCCGATGGCACCGTAGTTCACGGCGTCGTCAGCCTCGGGGTTGTAGAACGGCGGCTGGAGGATGGCTGCCGGGAAGCAGATCTCGTTGGTCGTCGGGTTGTAGTAGGCGTTCACCGTCTGGGGCGACATGTGCCACTCGTCCTTATCGACAGGCTTGCCGAGCTTCGAAATATTGTCGGCCGTATACCAGAGGCTGGCATTCACGATGTTCTCGAAATAGCTCTTCGAGGGGTCGATCGCCAGCGTCGAATAGTCCTTCCACTTGTCCGGGTAACCGATCTTCACCGTGAAGGCCGCCAGTTTTTCCTGAGCCTTGGCCTTCGTGGCGTCCGACATCCAGTCCAGCGCCGCGATATGCTGCCCGAGCGCCGTCTGCAGGTTCTTCACCAGCCCGAGCATACGCTCTTTGTCCTTTGCGGGGAAATATTTGGCGACATACATCTCGCCCACGGCCTCGGAAAGGATGCCGTTGGGCACCGACATGGCTCGCTTCCAGCGGGGTTTCATCTCCTGCTGGCCGGCCATCGCCTTGCCGTAGAAATCGAACGAAGCCTGCTGGAAATCGTCGCTCAGGTACGACGCGGCATCGTCCAGGTACTGCGCCGCGAGGTAGTAACGGATATCCTCCAGCGGAGCGTTCTTCATCAGGTCGTTGGCGTTGGCGATCGACGATTTCGTCGTCACGATGATCGTGTCGAAGTCGCCGATGCCCATGGCTTTATAGTAAGCGGGCCAGTCTATGGCATCGTAGGTCTTCTCGAACTCGGCCTTCGCCGTGGGGTTGTACTGCGCCGGTATGTCGCGCAGCTCGGTGTTCGACCACGACTTCTCGGCCAGTTTCGTCTCGATGTTCATCACACCGGCCACGGCTTTTTCGATGTCAGCCTCGGGGATGCCTGCAAGACGGAAGAGCTTGCCCAGATACTCCTTGTAGGCCGTCCGGATATTCTCGTTCTCGGGGTCGAGGTAGTAATCGCGGTCGCCCATCGTGAGGCCCGACTGCGAGATATAAAGGGCATTGATATCGCTGTTCATCAAGTCAGCCTGCACACCCACGGAAAAGAAGGGGTTGGCGATCGCCGTGTGGAGTCCGGCAATGGCACCGGTCAGCTGTGCACGGTCGCCGATAGCGAGGATCTCCCCGACGGCGTCCTTCACCGGAGCTGCGCCCTCGGCGTTCAGGCGTACCGAATCGAGCCCCATCTTATAGAGGTCGGAGATCTTCTGCTCGATGCTGCCGGGCTCGGCCTTCATCTTGGTCATCTCCGAGAAAAGCTCGTTGATACGCTTCTCGTTGTTATCACGCAGGATATCGAACGAACCGTAGCGCGAATATTCCGGTTTGAGGGGGTTGTTCTTCTGCCAGCCGCCCGTGGCGTACTCGTAGAAGTCGGCATTCGGGGCTACCGAAAGGTCGAAGTTGGCCAGGTCGATGGCGGGGGTTTTGGAGGTATTCTGACAACTTGCCATACAAGCTATTGTTGCAGCGAAAAGAATGATTTTTTTCATTGTGTTCGGGTATTTAGTGACGACAGGGGTGTCCGACCATGCCGGAACACCCCTTGTCTTTATTTCGGATCTGGATCGGAATGTCGGCTTATTTGCGGATCGCCGCCACACCCGGAAGCACCTTGCCTTCCATGTATTCGAGCAGGGCGCCGCCGCCGGTCGAAACATACGAAACCTTGTCCGCCAGGCCGAACTTGTTGATGCACGCCACCGAATCGCCGCCGCCGATGAGCGAGTAGGCACCCTTCGAGGTAGCCTCGGCGATAGCCTCGGCCACGGCGCGCGAACCGGTTGCGAACTTGTCGATCTCGAACACGCCCACGGGGCCGTTCCAAAGGATCGTCTTGCACTTGAGGATCTCCTCGCGGAACACCTTCTTGCCTTCCTCGGCGATGTCAACGCCTTCCCAGCCGTCGGGAATATTGTTGGCGGGAGCCACATCGGTGTTGGCATCGGCCGAGAATGCGTCGGCGATCAGCGCGTCGGGCGACATCACGACCTTCACACCCTTCTGCTTGGCTTTGGCCAGAATATCGAGTGCCGTCTGGAACTGGTCGGGCTCACAAATCGAATTGCCGACCTTACCGCCCTCCGCAGCCGCGAAGGTATAGGTCATACCGCCGCCCAGGATGAGGACGTCCACCTTCTCCAGGAGATTCTCGATGATGGTGATCTTGGTCGAGACCTTCGAACCGCCCAGGATGGCGCAGAACGGGCGCTGCGGGTTAAGCATAATGCCGTCGATGGCCTTCAGCTCGTTCTCCATCACATAGCCGAACATCTTGTCGTTGGGGAAATAATCGGCGATCAGCGCCGTCGAAGCGTGTGCGCGGTGCGCCGTACCGAACGCATCGTTGATGTAGCAATCGGCATACGAAGCGAGCCGCTTGACGAACTCTTTCTGCGGGCCCTCTTTGAGCGCCTTCTTGGCAGCCTTCTTCTCCTCGTCGGTAGCGTCTTCGGCCAGACCGCGGGGCTTGCCCTCCTCCTCGGCATAGAAACGCAGGTTTTCGAGCAGCATCACCTCGCCGGGCTTGAGGTTTGCAGCCATCTCGGCGGCCTTCTCGCCCATGCAGTCGCCGGCAAACATCACCTTCACGCCCAGGCGTTTCTCGATGGCGGGGACGATCTGCTCCAGCGAGAACTTGGGATCGGGATTCTTCTTGGGACGCCCCAGGTGCGACATCAGGATGACCGAGCCGCCCTTTTCGAGCACCTTCTTGATGGTGGGGATCGCCGCACGGATGCGGGTATCGTCCGTTACCTCGCCCTTCTCGTTGAGGGGCACGTTGAAATCCACGCGGATGATCGCGCGCTTGCCTTTGAAATCGTAATTGTCGATTGCGAACATAGCTCTTTGATTTTGAATTATTTTGTTGAATTGATCTTTCAAATACGCATTACCGGGGCAAATTTATGAAAATAATTTAAAAAAGTGTTATTCCGATAACAGAAAAAATAATGCGCCCGGCGCCACGGCACGCTAATAGAACGTCCCCTTGGGCGCGAAGATCGCGTACCCGAAATTGAACGTCAGGTACATGTTCTTCCAGTTGCGCAGGTCGTATTTGGTCAGGGCCAGGCTGACCGGGCCGATCGGCGTATGGTAGACCAGCGACGCCTCGGCGATATAGTGCCAGCGCTTATCTTCCACCGGGCCCGACACCCCGGGTACGAAACTGCGTTTCTCGCGGAACATGGCGTAGAAACCCGTGCGCAGGAAGAAGTTGGGCATCAGGTCGAAAGTCGGCATCACGCCGCCCGCCGCGAACCGCTTGCCCCGGAAGTCGGGCATGTAAATCATCTGCGCGTGAGGCACCGGCTCGTAAGCCGGCATCGACATCACCGTGGCCCCCTCGGTCGTGAACTCGGGATGGTTCGTGATCACGCCGTCGACGTTCAGCCCCAGCGAAAACCAGCTGCAGCCCGGCATGTCGAAATACTTGTCCCACGTAAGCCGCGCCCCGACCCACTGGCGGGACGTCCGCGACAGGAACTTTTCGGCATCGAACGGCTCGTATTTATCGCGCCCCGTGACGAAGATGCCCGACAGTTTCAGGTCGGAACCCCGGCGGGGATAGAGGAACTTGTCGAGCGTATTACGCGCCAGCTCGGCCTTGATCCCGAAGAACGAATAGCGCGAATGGTCGGTATCGTCGGCGAAAAGCTCGTCGGAATCGTACCGGTAATTGACATGCCCGCCGTTGGCGCGGATCAGGAAGACGCCGCGGTGGGCGAGGGGCATTCCGGCGGCCACCGAGAAGAAACTTTCGCTGTTCTTGACCTGCCGCGTGTTGTCGATTTTGGTGATGTTGCCGAATGAACCGTGGCGGAAATTCCGCACGGCGAAATTGTAGGAGTAATCCAGGAACACGGGTTTCCACATGTAGAAATCCGTGCGCCCTCCGATCGTACCCCACGTATAGATCGGCCCGAGGTAGAGGTCGGCGCCCAACTGCTGCCCCACACGGCCGATCGTCTGGTAATTGACGCCGATGTAGGCCTGGTTGAAAGCCGTCGAGGAGACGTTGCCGCCGATCGTGATCTTGAAGTTGGGTTTGGTATGGAACTTTGCCCGGAACGAATAGCGCTCCGTCACGGTGTCGTATGCCACGTGCGGGAAATCCATCGTGAAATCGCCGTCCGCAAGCACCGCGTAGAGGTTGTCGCGCAATTCGGAAAAACCCATCGGGCGCTGGCGCCCGGGGGTTCGGCGGTCTACCTTCACGAAGTCGCGGATATAGGCCTCGGGCGCCGAGGAGAGCCCTTCGAGCTTATAGTCGTTGAAGACCAGCGGCGGGCATTTGGCGCGGAACTCCTCGCGCCGCTCGGCATAGCGCCGGGGTGACCAGCGTTCGGAAACCCGCTCCAGGATCTGCGGCATGACGGCCATCGCATCTTCATAACCGGCATCCATCACGGCCACGGCGCTGTCGAAATCGAGCATGTTGACATCCACGGCACGGCGAACCGTGACGCTGCGCCCTTTGGGCAGGTCGTAATCCGTATCGTGCATCGCCAGCATGAAAGCCTGGTCGAGGATGTTGATGTCCTCGCCCGGCGGGGTATTGCCCGCCGTGCAGATACTGCCCACGATCAGGTCGGGACGGAACCCCACGTCGAGCGGACGCCACGGGAAGTTGTCGTAAATACCGCCGTCGTAGAGCAGCATCGAATCGACTTTCATCGGTTTGAACACCAGCGGGATGGACATCGACGAGCGCACGGCTTCGCACAGGTCGCCGTTGCGCATCACCACCGGCTCGCGGGCGTTCATATCGCTCGACACGCAGAGGAAAGGCACCATCAGACGGTCGAAGTCGCCGCCGGCAGCCGCCGAGGCCGGCGCGAACAGCTCCGTAAGCGCCATCTCGATCGGCGTCGAAGAAATCAGGTTCGTCACACGGAAACGCTTGCCCGAATTACCCAGGTTCAGGCGCACGCTGATAAACGACGGGTTGTGGCCGATCTGCTGGTAGTAGGGGGTATAGCGGGGGTCGATACGCCCCGACACCCACTCCTTGACCACGCCCGAAGCGACGATCTCCCGCATCTGGGCAGGGGAGTAGCCCGCGGCATACATGGCCGCGATGATCGAGCCCATCGAGGTGCCCGCCACGTAATCGATCGGCACGCCGTTCTCCTCGAGGGCTTCGAGCACGCCTATATGGTAGAGTCCCTTTGCGCCGCCGCCGCTCATCACGACGCCCACCGAGCGGGGACGTGCAGTCCCGTCGTCGGGGTTCTGCGCCCCGGCGACCGTCGCAGCGAGCAACAGCACCGAGATAAATGAGAGGGTTTTACGCAACATATCTCAATTTTTTTATAACTTTGCACGTTATACTTAACGTAATAAGACGGGTAAAAATACGGAAAAAGCGTAAACAATCAAAATATGACCGACAAAATCAATGAACTTCTCCGACGTGTCGAAGAGTTCAAACCGAAGGCAGCGGCCGAGATCGAGGAGTTCCGCATCAAAGTGCTCGGCAAGAAGGGCGAACTGAACGCCCTGATGGAAGAGTTCAAGACGGTGGCCCCGGAGCTCAAGCGCGAAATGGGGCAGCAGCTCAACAAACTCAAGGTCACGGCCCTCGACCGCATAAACGCCCTGCGCGAGCAACTTCAGGACGCAATCGCCGACGACGGCGCTGCGACCGAAGACATGACCCGTCCCGGTTCGGCCGAGCAGTTGGGGTCGCGCCACCCGATCTCGATCGTCAAGAACCAGATCGTCGAGGTCTTCTCGCGGCTGGGCTACACCGTCGCCGACGGGCCCGAGATCGAGGATGACTGGCACGTTTTCTCGGCGCTCAACTTCCCGCCCGAACATCCGGCGCGCGACATGCAGGACACGTTCTTCATCGAAAAGGATCCCGACATCCTGCTGCGCACGCATACCTCGTCGATCCAGGTACGCACCATGGAGCGCCAGAAACCGCCCATCCGCGTCATCTGCCCCGGCCGCGTGTTCCGCAACGAAGCCATTTCGTACCGCGCGCACTGCATCTTCCACCAGATCGAGGGCCTCTACATTGACGAAGGGGTGTCGTTCGCCGACATGAAACAGTCGCTGCTCTACTTCGCCAAGGAGGTTTTCGGCGAGCAGGCCGTCATCCGCATGCGCCCGTCGTATTTCCCCTTCACCGAACCTTCGGCCGAGGTCGACGTATCGTGCAACCTCTGCGGGGGCAAGGGCTGCCCGGTGTGCAAGGGTACCGGCTGGCTCGAAATCATGGGCTGCGGCATGGTAGACCCCAACGTACTCCAGGCAAACGGCATAGACCCCGAAAAATACTCGGGCTTCGCCTTCGGCATGGGTATTGAACGCATCGCAATGCTCAAATACGGCGTGAAAGACCTGCGCCTCTATTTCGAGAACGACGTGCGTTTCCTCCACCAGTTCGACACGGCACTCTAAAACACCGGGCCCATGAAACGTCTGACAGCGATCACGGTACTGTGCGTGCTCTTCCTTTCGGCCTTCGCCGCCGGGAAAGGCCCCGCCGGCGTGCCCGGCTATCCCGATTCGCTGCGCAGCGTATGGCTGTATACCGAAGGCATCAAACAGAATGCCATTGCCCGAGACACCGTCCGGGCGCGGGAATTCTTCGCCGAGGCCATCCGCAACGACTCGACCTTCGCACCGGCCTATTACGAAATGGCCGCCAACGGCATGTATTCCACGCCCGACGAGGCGGTGAATCTGGCACGCACGGCCTTCCGGCTCGACACCGCCAACAAGTGGTACCACCAGTTCCTCGGGCAGGCACTCATCTATGCCCGCCGTTACGACGAGGCGCTGGCCGTCTACCGCCGCCTGCGCAGCGACGAGCCGCAGAACCCCGACAACTACCGGATTCTGGCCGCCCTCTACGAGCAGGCGCAGCAGCCCTTCTCGGCCATCGCCACGCTCGACTCGGCCGAAGTGCGCTTCGGCCGCATCCCGGTGCTGAGCACCATGAAACGGCAGCTGCTGGTCGCTACGCGCCAGATGGACAAGGCCGTCGAAGAGGCCGAGGCCATGGTCGAAGCGGTGCCTTACGAGGCCGAACACCACGTCGTGCTGGCCGACCTCTACGGCATTCTGGGCAAGGATTCGCTGGCCAAGGCCGAATACGACCGGGCATTGCAGATCGACTCGACCGACGTGGGAACGCTCATGTCGCTGGCCGATTTCTACAACGGCCGCCACGATT
>OGQW01000784.1_pt1 | contig 22397 bp, 20 predicted proteins | sample 1553301 | NCBI WGS metagenome assembly OGQW01 (sample SAMEA2579974, study PRJEB22360) | human gut metagenome
AATTCCTGCCCCTCGCCAGAGTAGATATAACCGCCACATTCATAGCGTCCTTTATTCTCTTTGACAAAGGCTTTTGCACCAGAGAAAACTTCGTCCTGCGTTGCCTTTGGAATTTCATCATAAGAAGCTCGCACGTTATCACATTGCCAGCCAAGATGTACGCTCAATCTCTGCCAGACTACAAGCTGTCTTAAAAGGTAAGCGTGATTTTTGCTTATTCCGCTGTGGCTGTCTGTGTACTGTTTTACATATTCGATAGATAAGGCAACGTCGCTTATCTGGTCGGCACTCATGCGTGAGCTTGCGTCAGCTCTGGTCTTGTAACCATTCTTAAAGTCTGTGTTAATGTCAATACAGTAAGCGTCCTCGCCCTCAACGGTCAAATGTCCCTCATTAAAAGTAGAACCAATCGAACCGTCATTCATTACTTTTTCAACGATACCGACACGCTCTTTTGACTCCGTCCAGTATTGCTTGCTTTCTGCATGAACGAGTGTAGTCGGTAAAGCAGTAACGACAGTTGCAAGAGCTAAGAAGCCCGTACACAATCGTTTCAATGTCTTTTTCATAAATCTTAATGCTCCTTTCATTTTGGGTAATAAAATAGCCGTCCCATAAGAACGGCTGAAAATAGAAAAGGAACGTCATATTAGGCGTTCCATAGTCTATAAGTTATTCAATTTTTCTTGTTTCAATACTGATGTGCTGTACCATATCTTTGCATATCTAGGAAAACTTGCGTATCAAGGCTCATTCGTTAGTAGTAAATAAGTAGTAAATTGATGTGTTTGTTTCCTTGAAAATGCTGATAGATACTGTGTTTTAGCGGATAATCAGATTTTTATTGTGTTTTTATAGAAAAAAATATTGTAAAAAACTGGTAGATAACATTGATAATTAGAAGTTATCTTACATATAAAGGATACGACTAAGTGAAAAAAGATAATAAAGTTGAAAATATGGCAGAATTCAAATTTGTCAAAAGAGAAAATGAACTTGAAACAATAACTAAAAGTTTATCTGATTACAATTTAGTAACGTTTAAAAGCATGGATAAAAGTGGATTATCACATTTTTTGAAAAAAATAATGCAACTGTTATGGAATGAAAATTCTGTGTGTTTTTACATTGATGGAAAGTCTGATTTGTCATTATCTAAACAAATAATTGGGCAAGTGACATTATTTTCACAAAATGATAAATGTGAAAGTAATAGGATTACAAAACTACTACGAGAGACTAGTACCGGTGATATTATCGTTGATGTAGTTACGTCATGCTTATACGCATTAGATATGATTCCTTTTTTGCAAGGTATTGGTTCTGTGGCTAATGGATTAATGACATCAATAGCAGATACTATCGATTCTGATAAAAATCATATTGATGATTTTAAGACAGAGAAGGCCATTGATAGTTTTTTTAAAAAAATACATAAAAAATTAGACAAACAAATTTATTTATTAATCGACGATCCATGTGAAATGAAATCGTTTGATAGGGCTTTTTTAGCTAAAATTATTAGTGATCATCATTTAAAAGTGCTATTCGCGCTTAATTGTAGCAAGCCACAAGAAAATGCTAAATTTATTTCTGATATGAAACTTTCTGAGTGTGTTTCAATTTCCATGTGTTTTCTGCGTCCAGATGATGAATTGATATGTGCTTTGTATGAATGCTATGGTCAAAAATTTGACAAGAGTCTAATACCTTTTTTTGATATTCATGACAGAAATATTCATATAATTATGTCAAAGATATATGGGACTGCTATCAATATGGAGCATATTGATGATAAAACCACGTATTTATTAAAGGTTCTTTTTACTATTAACACGCCTATTCCTGAAAAAATACTATTTAATATACTGAAAAGGCAAAATCTAAGGACAATGGAGGAGTCAAATCAAGATATAGCTAAAAGATGCACCAGTGCAGTTGGATTAAATATTGTTCATAAAATAACTTATAATATTAATACAGAAGAATCGTACTATTTAGATAAATATTATGGTTTAGAAAATATTAATAATATTACTTATGCTGAAAAAAGTAAAATAATTACTGATACTATTGCTGTAATGGATTATCATATAGAAAGTTTATCAATTGATTTATTAAAATTTGCTATTGATAATTTAGAACATGATTATTCTCATAGCAAAAAATATATTCTTGCACTAATACGTAAACAAGTACCAAATAGCTGTATTGAATTTAATTACTTAGACAAATTAAATTTTTTTGAAGATATAAATGAATTAATGTATGTGTGTGGAATTTATTATAATAATGGAATTTATGATAAACCATTTCGTCTTTTACAAATACACAAAAATTTTGCCCGAAAATTTTCTTATAAAATAACAAATGCGTTAGTGTGTGAAAGACTGCATATAAATAAATATGTTGAACAATTAGAAATACTTGTAGAAACTACAAAGTGTCGAGAGAAAAAATGCCTTTTATTAGCAGTATTATTCGTGGCATACTTGAATTCTGATGATTCGAAAAAGTATTTATGTATTTTTGACCAATTAAACAAATATTATTATAAGAATTATGAAGACTGCGAAAATTATCTTTATCTACTGCGAAATATTTCCTATTATATAGATGATGTATCGGTTGCAGTGCAAAACTATGAGCAATGTTTATATGCTTTTAAATTAAAAGATCCTGTAAATTATAATCGTACAGTTTCCAATTACCTCTGTTATCTTATGAAGCATAACTTTGATAATAGTGCCATAGCAAAATTAGATGCAATTGCCAAAGAAACACAGGAAATCTTAGAATATAATGATGAAAAATATATGTATCTCAATAATAATTATGGCATATATTTGATGCGCTATACTTGTGAAGACCCATCTGCATATTTTTCCTGTATTCCATATTCGACAGGAACAACAGAAACTCCATATATTTATGCTCAGATAAACTTGGCATTATATTACGAAAAAGTAAATCCAGCAATGGCTCTTTATATTATGCGAGATATTCAGAAACTCGTTGAAAAAACACCTGTACCTAGAACTAAACAGTTCTATAATATAAATTTGGCAATGATTGAATATTCAAATGGGATATTTCCTCAAAGGCTTATAGAAGAGATAAAAAATAAGCCTTTGAGAGGAAATATGTTATATGCAGAGCAAATATGTACGACATATGCTTTTATGAATGAAAATAATATGCGTTTAACAGATGAATATAGGGATATATTATGCCTACCGGGCTATCTATTTTATCGTTATTTTGATGTAAAAAAGTTACTTTTTGACCTTTGAAAGTCCTAAATCGATAATATATCGAATAATTTCATCATATGAATTAAAACCACTTTCTAAAAAGCTGGCAACAAAACCGCCCTTTTGCCCAAGGTTCATTAAGGTATTAACTTCAAGAAAATATGGAATACCAGTATCTTTTTCCACAATGTAGTCAATGCGAGCATAGTCACATGGTTGCATTTGCATGAAGTACATATTTGAGTAATATTTTAAGATTTTATTTAAACCTTCATTTTGACATATAAATCGCTTCATTCCTCCTTCGGTAAATCTTTTTTGAGAATTAGTGATAATGTTTCCGATTTTATCAGAAGTTTGAAAATGAGGAACGGCAATTAACGGGATTTCTGTATTATTAAGAATTGGAACCCCATAATATATACCATTTATGTATTCTTCAACAATTACTTCAATATCATTCTGTAAAAAGCTATTTGCTTTTTCTATTGTGTGTTGCCAAGTTTCACATAAACACGATTCATCAATCCCTATCGAAGCACTACCAAATCTTGGCTTAACAAAATAGGGACCATTAAATGGAGCAACAGCGCTTAAAGGATATTTCGAAGAGGCAACGACCCATTTGGCAGTAGGAATTTGCAGATGTTCAGCTAATTGTTTTGACATACTCTTATCTTCAACTAATGCACGTACATTTGGAGTTGCACCAATATAAGGCAAATTATAATATTCACAAATTGACTGTACAAAAACTTCGCAATTACGAAAACCCAATCGATTATATACAGACCATACCAAATCATACTGAGCATAATTTTGAATTAATTCTTTTACATCACTACTAGTTACATAATCATATCCATATTTTTCCAATATATCGCATATTGGTAAATGATATGTTTCTGCATAGAACTTTTCTTCAGATGATAAGGGAATTACTTTTTTTCCGTTTGTTGGTGCAAACTGCGCCAAAAATAAAATTTTTGCCATATGCGATTTCTCCTTATTATAGTATATAATTTAAATGAACATATACATTTTTTGATGGATAACTTCTAATTATCCTGTAATTATTGATTCAATAATTTGTAACAGATGAATAATCTGGTTCTAATTGTTCCAACTGTCCAGTGCAAAGTGAGCCACTTCATATACAATTGTTTTTGCTATGGCTATGGTATGAGATTGAACACATCTTATAAAGCATGCTATCGCACCGCTGTGTCGGCAAGGGCTTGACAAGATATGCCAACTCTCATAGATAGCACATAAGCAAAATTAAAGTGGATTAATGCCAGTCGGAATACTGGCTCACCTGATACCGGAATGGTGGCTCTCACGAAGCAGAATATCCAACAGAAATGATTAACAAGAAATCTCAAATAAAAATGGGGGGGAATTTGATGTTCCTATAATCAGTTTGAAATATTCATGTTTCTCCGAGGGTGCTTAGATGCTAATATATCTTTTTGTTTTGACATAGTTACATGTGTATATATTTCGGTTACATTTATAGAACTGTGTCCAAGCATGGTTTGAATATAGCGTATGTCAACGTCTTCTTCGAGAAGCTGCGTGGCAAAAGTATGACGGAACATATGTGGTGTAATATGGTAGTCGATGTCAGCAATTCGACAATATTTATTGATCATATCTCTTACAGACTGATCAGACAGACGATTTCCAGTATTGTTTACAAAGAAATATCCGCAGGCACTTATCTGAGAATAGTATTCAGTATAATATTGGTTAAGGATGTTTAGTACATTAGGGTCACAGATGTGTATGAGACGTTCTTTAGATCCTTTTCCATGAATTAAAATTATATTGTTCTGCAAATCCATGTTCTGTAATAAAATAGAACAAAGCTCTGAAATTCTGATCCCTGTTGCAAAAAGTAATTCAAGTACGGCAATATCACGTAGTGTTTTTCGCTTTTGGCATGGACTTGTGGTTTTATGATATTTTGCGTATGCAGCATTAAATAGCACTTCTAATGTTTTAAGAGGTATTGTTTTAGGAAGAATGACCGGTTCACGGAATTTAATTTGAAGTTTGTTAAATGGATTTAGAATAATTATATCCTTGTATTCCAAATAGTGAAAAAAGGCTTTAATGGATGCAATTTTACGTTTTACACTTTTGGGTGAATATTGTTGATGTAGATTGGTAATATAAGACTCCAAAACAGAGGTTGTAATGTATTCTATTTCAGTTATTGATATTTGCTCTGAGAATTGTCGCAGGTCTATTTTATAGGCTTTTAAGGTTTTTGTATCCAGACGTTTTTGAGCTGTGCAGTATTCAATATAGTTTTTTATACGGGTTTCTAATGTGTTCATAATGGTAATACTCCTTCGTTTTATTTGACTTCAAAAATATATCGCATATTAATATGAAAGTATATAAATAATGAAAAAATATGGAATAAAGATACCAAAATCAAGGTTAATATGTCATTTGGTGTATAAACTATTGAAAAGATTGTTAAAAAAAGATAATTAAAATGATTATATACTGTCTATGTAATCTTATAAAAATCCGTTGCAACTATTATAATTGCAATGGATTTTTTTAATTTCGAAACAGGTTTTATTTGACCTGAACAAAAAGTACCCAAAATGTATATAAAATGTCGTTTGGTACAGAACCCATTGAAATAATATACTTAGAGATGATAAAAAATATTGTTAGAATTTATATTTTGCGGAGGAAAAATAAATGGATGCAATTAATTTATACGTATTATGTCAAGCAATTGATCTGGATAATTTTGGCGATTATAAGGATACTTTGACAAAGTCAGGTAATAGGTTAGCGGTAAAGAAAGAGGAAATAATAACTCTGAAATCTTTTCTGTCAGAATTGCTATCAAGGAAAATACAAATGAGTTATTTGGATAATTTTATTTATGGATTTTCAATTCCACAGATATCAAAGGAATTTGATTTATTAAAAATTTATGAGAATGGACCAGTCATAAATATAGAGTTGAAAAGCAGAATGATTGATGAGAAGAAAATAGAATATCAATTAAAAAAGAATCAATATTACCTGTCTCATTTTAAAAAGGAAATTATCAGCTTTACATATGTGATGACAGAAACGGGATCAAAAGTATTTTCGTATGATGGAGTGTCATTAAAAGAAAGTAACATTTCAGAAATACTTTTTTCTATTTGTCAGGACGGAGAGTGCTATCACAAAGATATAGAAACACTATTTAGGGCTAAGGATTATTTGATTTCTCCAATAAATACACCAAATTTGTTTATTGATGGAAATTACTATTTAACAGATCAACAAGAAAATATTAAAAATGAAATTTTAAAGAACATTGCAGATGGAAAAAGAACTATATGGGGGATTACAGGTGGAGCTGGTACTGGAAAGACACTATTACTTTATGATATAGCTAAGCAACTATCTAATGATAAGAAGGTATGCATTATTCATTCTGGAATGTTGGCTAAAGGGCATAAATTTATTGGTGAAAAAATAACTAACATTGATGTTATTTCAGCCAGAGATTGTAATTTGGAGAAGATATTGGAATATGATTGTATTTTAGTAGATGAATCGCAGAGATTATATGAAATTGATTTTAATAGTGTTATAACTGCATTTAAGAATTTTAATCGAATATGTATTTTTGCGTATGATTTTTATCAGGTTTTATCATGGAAAGAAGAAAAATTGAATATACCTGACAAACTAAGAAGTTTGGATTGTTTTTGCGAAAAACATATAACAGAGAAAATACGAACAAATAAGGAAATTGTTTCATTCATAAAACATGCTATATACCTAAAAAATAAACCAGATGATAATATAAAATATGATTGTATTGACATACTTTATGCTATAGATTATGAATGTGCAACCTCAATAATAGAACATTATGTTTATAACAAAGGGTATGAATTTATTGCATATACACCATCACGAGTAAGCTCTGTATTAGACTATTTTAAAGGCTATAAGAATACACATGAGGTTATAGGACAAGAATTTGATAATGTAATTTTCAATATGGATGATAATTTTCAGTATGCTGAAGATGGGCATTTACAAGGAAAAATGCATCCTAATCCAAATTACATTTTTTATAAATTATGGTTTCAAGGCGTATCGAGAGCAAGAGAAAAATTATGTATTCTTGTTATTGGTAATGAGGAATTATTTAAGAAATTACTTTCTGTAAAAAATAAATTTAAGTAGTATGAAACTACAGTACTTATCAAGTTAGATATAAAAAATATTAAATACATATAAACAAATTATAAAACCTGTTTATTGACACGATATACTAAAATTGACCAGAAATGACTAAAAAGTGTCATCTCATGTAAAGTGTATTGAAAAAGAACGAAAAATAACGATAATTAAAATTGTCATTGACTTCATGCAACAATAATTATTGTTATGTAACTTGTAAATTTATTATTTGGGAGGATTGCTTATGTTAAACAAATTGAAAAAAGTAGTGGGAGCAACAATGTTGACGGGAATGATGGTTTATTTAATGGGAACTATTGTTACTTATGCAAATAACTATCCAAACACACCATTTGAATTTAACTTTAATAATAGTCAATGCTATACAACAAAAAGGGATAAAACAGATACAAGTAAAATGTATATGAAGTGTACCTCGATAACAAGTGGAACATCATATACAGCCCATGCAGTAGGCTATAATGAATATTATGATAATGTTGCTCATGATTGTTCAAGAGGAAAGACATATAAGTTTAATTCAAAGGATCAATATTATTATATGACAAACTGGGTTAGAGAGAATGGATATAAGATTGGTGCAATTGCAGCTAATCCTGATTATGGATATAAGTTTTCAGCAACTGGAAATTGGAGCCCAGACAATAAGAATAAGTACTAAAAATTGGAGCAGGTGCGCTAAAGTGCACCTGCTAGTTTGACTAAGCATTTTACAACTATGACACAACACAAGTCTATAATTAGTACAACAAAGCGAAAGGAGAAGAAACTATGAAGAAGAAAAAAATTACAGCAATAATGGCAGTGATTATGATGGTAGCGGGGCTTTCAGCATGTTCACAATCAAATGCCGGGCTAGAGGGAAAATCAGGTATTGTAAAGGATGAGGATTCAAAGACAGAAAGTGACACCGGTGTAGTAGACCAGACTCCGGCTACGTATGTGCAGGATGCGGAGTATGTTAACAAAGACGACATCGTGTCAGTTGATGATACAATTGAGATAAATGGAATTACTTATAAAATTGAAAAGTATGAGCATACCACAGAGTTTGGAAACAGAAATAAGGATACTGTTTTGGATTATTTGAAAGATTTATATGGTGAAGCTATTGATGATAATTATAATCTGAGTAATGGTAATAGTTATATTTTTATAACATTGACAATTGTTTATAAGGATGGAGATGATAAGCAGATTGAAGGTAATAGAAATGTGGGTGTTCTGTATGCCATCAAGGATGATATGGAGAGAATACAGGAAAACTCAGATTGTGTATATATAGACAACTATTGGCTTGGAGGAGATGAAAGTGATGTATATCATTATGTTTTAGGCAAGGGCGAGGGTATTACATCAGAGCTGGGATATATTATTCAGGATGAGGGAATGCCTGAAGATACTAAATGTATTTATTATTGTATAGAGGGCAAAGATTCAAAAACCAATGATACGGTGAAGAAATATTTTAAACTGGAGCTGTAGTTATGAATAGAATATTTAAACTCGAAATAAAACGTGCTTTTAGAAATAGATTATTTGCTGCCACATTGTGTGTTGCGTTTGCAATATGTGTATGGCATTTTATGGAAAATGTGTGGATATGGAGGATGTATATTTACTCCGACACGTATCCATTGTCTGCATATGAGAAATGGATAGGTGCGGATAATGCAAGTGTGCAGCCGTTGCTGCTTTATCTGATAATGCCTGCTTTGTGTGCCATACCGTATGGCAGAAGCTTTTATTTTGATGTTAAATCAGGGTATGCTGCCCAGATCATATCAAGAGGAAAGAAGAGCGATTATATAAGAGCAAAATATGGAGCTGCATTTGTAAGCGGTGCGCTTATTGGAATGATACCACTGATGTTTGACTTTCTGCTTACTGCAATGGTATTTCCGATGGTAATACCACAGGTAGGAACAGGCACATTCCCGGTAGCGGCAATGGATATCATGTCAGGGGTATTTTATACACATCCACTTGTATACAATCTGATTTTTGTGCTGATTGATGGCTGCTTCTGGGGACTTTTAAACTGTGCGGTGTTGTGGGCGGTTAATTTTGTAAGAAACCGGTTCTGGATATTGCTGACACCGTTTATCATATACATATTTGTGTTCTGTATGGTTCATTTTGTAAACAGGGTGAGTTTATCACCGGTAATGTTTCTTAGACCAAGTGCACCGTTTAGAAATGATATCCGGGTTGTGATCTGTGCGTTTATTATCCTTATAGTGGTAAATATTATATTTTACATACATGCGGTAAAGAAAGAGCTTGTTGCTTATGAATAGGAGAATTTTTGTAAATCTGATCTTATATGATATCAGAAAAGGATTTAGGGAAAACAAGATAAAATGGATAGTCGGAGTATTCATATTTGTATTTTTTTCATTTATCACCGTCAGTGATATTAGTGTAAATTCACCGGAGCTTGGATTTTTTGCATACTTTACAAATATACTTCAGGGTATGCCGCCATACATAAAGACAGATGACAGCGTATTTACCATTCCGGTGTCATGGTTTTTGTTTTATGCGTTTTTATTTTTTGTGGTAGGATTTTATCCATCGTCAGATCTGTATGGTGCAGGCAAAAAGACACTGATATTGTCCGGCAGCAGGTTTAAGTGGTTATGGAGTAAGTACATATGGACGGTCATAAATGTGATCGCGTATTATGCTGCAATGATACTGGTTCTTGCGGCTGTGACATGTGCAATCGGGAAGTGGAGCACAAAGTCTGATGATATGCTCATGGAAATGGGAATAGATATGCAGCAGTTTTCGACCGGAAATGAAGTGCTTGTATGGCTGATACTGCCAATGTTATGCGCCTGTACAATTGCGGTGGTACAGCTTACTATCAGTATTTTTGCCGGTGCGATCGCTGGATATATTGTTTCCATAGTTTATCTTGTGGTATCTGTTTACTGGGTGAGTCCGTTTCTTATGGGAAATTATCTTATGATCATCAGAAATAACAGAATCTGTGCGGGCGGAATGGATGCGGCTGCCGGAATAATAAGCTGCATTATTGTGATGGTGGTTTCTATTGTGTCCGGAAGTGTGTATTTTAACAGAAAAAATATTTTGTGAGGTATTTTTATGAAGATAGAGATAGAACATGTTTCTAAAAAGATAAAGGATGCTCTGGTACTCGATGATGTATGCATGACACTGGAAAGTGGTAATATATATGGATTTCAGGGCGTAAACGGCTCAGGCAAGACAATGCTGATGAGAGCGGTAAGCGGACTTATGTATCCTACAAGCGGTACTATCAGGATTGATGGCAAGGTACTTGGAAAAAATATGGCTTTTCCGGAAAAGATAGGAATGCTTATTGAGAATCCTGCCTTTATAGATAGTTATACAGGCTATGACAATCTAAAAATGCTTGCATCAATAAATAAAGGTGAAGTGGATATAAGCAGGGCACTTGAAACGGTTGGACTGAACCCGCATGATAAGAGAAAGTATAGAAAATATTCTCTTGGAATGAAGCAGAGACTGGGTATTGCCTGTGCCATTATGGAGGAACCAAAGCTTCTTTTGCTGGATGAACCTTTTAACGCCCTGGACAAGGAGGGACAGGAAAAACTGTCAGAAATCATAAGGGATATGCGTGATAAAGGAAGTCTTATACTGCTTAGTTCTCATGATAAGGATGAACTCGAAAATTTATCCGATGTAATCTATCTGGTGGACAGCGGAAGGTTTAAATTGAAGTAACGAGGAGAATTTATTATGAAGCAAAGGAAATCAAAACAAGTAAGGCTTTTTTCGGGAATGCTCATAGGAATTGTGATGATTGCTGTTTTGGCAAGGATTGTTTATTTGAATCATTGCTATCCATCCCCAAAGGTCATCACATATACAGAAAATGACACTATTAAGCTTGGAAATTATGAGATAAAGCAGACCGGATGGGAGTGGGGCGATGGCAGCCTCCTAAAAGAAAAATGTCCGGATTATGTATATCATCAGATGGATGATGGCTCAGAAAGTCCTTTTGACAGTGTGCGTGTGGGACTTATAACCTTGTCAGTTACCAAAGTAAAGGACGATACAACATCACTTGATCTTACAAGCCTTGCGTTTGAAATGGGAACCAATGGTAATCAGTATGACATGGAACTGTTTTTTAAATTAAATCCTACTTTGGAAGCTTTGGAGATAAAGCTTAATGCCGGTGAGGAGGAGTCCTTTGTGATACCATATACAATGAATGAGCAACAGGTATCAAAGAAAGACTGGAACAGGGTAGATAAGATGAAGCTGTATATGGTGCTGCAGTATTATCCGCAGAAGATAAGGTTGTGCTGTAACTAATTAATAAAAAGTTTATAATTTTTATTAGCACTCGCTATTGACGAGTGCTAATAATAGTGCTATAACATACTTGTAAACAAAAGAAAGCAAATTTCCGAAAGGAAAGTTACAGGTATATAAGGAGGTATGACCTATGTTATTAACAACTACAAACAACAACTTATTTGATACATTTTTCAGTGATCCATGGTTCAATGATCCTTGGTTTGATGACAGGGACGTACAGAAGGCACAGAAGAAATTATACGGACACAACGGAAAGAGAATGATGCTCACCGATATCAAGGAAAGCGATAAAGGCTATGAGCTTGAGATGGATCTTCCGGGATTCAAAAAGGATGAGATTAAGGCTTCTTTAGAGAATGGTTATCTGACCATTACAGCAGAGAAAGGCTTAGAGAAAGATCAGAAAGAGGAAGATGGCAAGAAGTATATCTGCAGAGAGCGCTACTCAGGAAGCTGTCAGAGAACCTTCTATGTGGGTGACGAGATTGAGCAGGATGACATAAAGGCATCCTTCAAGCATGGAATCCTTCGCCTGGATATTCCAAAGAAGCAGCCTAAACCACAGGTTGAGGAAAAGAAATGTATCTCCATCGAGGGATAATCAGATATTGCAAATGATAAGCGGGCTGCCTGTGCAGTCCGCTTATACTATATGGTGTAATGTATATTGTTTAATTATGATGATAAATTGTTACAGGTAAATAGAAAGGCAGGTGAGTATAATGGCAGCAAAGAGAGATTATTATGAGACTCTCGGAGTGAACAAGAGTGCGGATAAAGAGGCAATAAAGAGGGCTTATCGTAAGCTGGCAAAGAAGTATCATCCTGATACAAATGCAGGCAATCCGCACGCTGAGGAGATGTTCAAGGATGTCACGGAGGCATACAATGTATTAAGTGATGAGAAAAAACGTAAGCTCTATGATGAGTTTGGCTTTGCAGGTCTGCAGGAGGGCTTTTCCGAGGAGGCTGCAAGACAGGCTGCACAGGGCGGTTTTGGTGGCTTCGGCGGTTTCGGCGGTAATGGTTCATTCAGTGGCTCATACAGCTCAAATGGCGGACCATTTACACATCAGGAATTTCATTTTGAGAACGGCTCCGGGGATATGGATGATATTTTCTCAATGTTCGGAGATATGTTTTCACATGGTGGCAGCTCCGGAAGTCGTGGCTCGTACAGCACAGGTGGTGCAGGGGGCTTCGGTGGAAACAGTGCAGATTGGAGCAACTTCACAGGTGGTTCAGCGCGGGGACGTTCATCGAGCAGCAAGGGTTCTGATGTTATGGCTGACCTTACGATTTCGTTTGACGAGGCTGTTTTCGGATGCGAGAAATCTATTTCGTTACAGGATCCGTCCACAGGCAAGGTTTCCAATCTGTCCATCCATATTCCGGCGGGAATCGAGTCGGGCAAGACAGTCAGACTTAAAGGACAGGGCAATCCGGGCAGAAACGGTGGTGCAGCCGGAGATGTGCTTCTCAACGTAAATGTGACACCGAGCAGGGAGTTTGAGCGTAAAGGACAGAATGTATACAGTACAATCCGTGTTCCGTTTACGACAGCGGCTCTCGGTGGTAAGGCGAGGGTGCATACTCTTTATGGAGATGTGGAGTGCAGCATCAAGGCAGGTACACAGGGCGGCAGCAAGATACGTCTCAAGGGCAAGGGTATTTCAAGCATGAAAAATCCTTCAGTAAAGGGAGACCAGTATGTGACTGTTGAGATTTCGGTTCCACGCAGGCTTACGCCAAGGGCTAAGGAAGCGCTTGAGGAATACAGGGCTGTGAGCTGATGAATTTTATGTGCTTTATATATGGAAAACAAATTTGGAATCCGCTATACTATAGGTATTATAGTACAGCGGATTTTTTTACTTTGTAGCAAAATAAGAAAGGACACAACATGAGCAATTATATAATGGATCTTAGAAAGGTGGTCGGACATGCCCCTTTGCTGCAGGCGGCAGCGAGCATCATCATTGAAAATGAAAACGGACAGGTACTTCTCGGAAAGCGCACAGACAATCACCAGTGGGGCTATGCAGGCGGTTCTATAGAGCTTGGTGAGACTGTCGAGGAGGCTGCAAAAAGAGAACTCTTTGAGGAAATGGGACTTGTTGCAGATGAGATGGAGCTGTTTTATATCAATTCAGGCGAGGAAACACACTACATCTATCCGAATGGGGATGAAGTATATAATGTGGAGATTATATATATCTGCCGCAAATATCACGGCACCATAAAGCGTCAGGAGGAGGAAGTCGAGGAGCTTAAGTTTTTCGATGTGGATGATATTCCGGAGGATATTTCTGATCCGATCAGACCGGTATTTCGTGAATATATAAAGATGAGGAAAGACATGTCTCGTTAAGATACTTTAAAGCTTTTGTAAGGGGGAATGATGGAACAACAGAGAAAGGGAAGAAACAGGAAAACTATAGTAAATTTGGCTTATATTAACAGTGGTGAGTATAAACGTAAATTTGATAATATAGCAGAGTTAAGCAGATTTTTATATAAATTGAAGAAATTTCATAATTCATAGACCTTGCTTTTGCTGATGTTGTGGAGCATATAAAAAACAAAATGGAAACCTCTTTCTAAACTCGAAGCCTTATTGAGCTTCATTGATTACACGCTTTTGGATGAATATTTCAAACCCGACTCTCACAGACGCGGTCAGAATGGCTATTCCAAAAAGCAACTGTTCAACACACTTATATCCATGCAGATTGAACAGTTCTCAGATATCAAATCACTTGTTGTACGTTTGAAATCTGATTCGGTTTTCCGACGTAGCCTCGGAGACTGGACAGGGTTCTGGAATAGAAAACCATAAATGATGGAGTCCGGAACGGACTGCATCTGCAAAAGATCAACAAGAACCTGATATGGTATAGCGTCCACTAAGCAAATCAGTACCATGACAGGTGAATGCAGGTCAGTAAAAATCAAACAAAAAACTAGAGCTGTAGCCGGCAGCGGTTTTTTCCGTGGGGCATGACCCCGTTTAGGAGCTTGGCTGGCACTCAGTGTATGGTAGATGGGACGAAGGAAGTTGGGACATGATACTACGATATCCATCACTCTCGGCTTTTGTTTTGAGGTAAATAAATATCGTTAAAGCCAGAAAAATCAATAGATTTAGGCTTGACAGAATAGGAAGGATATTGTTTCAAGTATAAAAGAATTTGTAAATAAGAAAAAGAATGATTGAAGATAAAATATTATTGATGGTTGATGATCTAAAAATCTGATGAAATTGAGCCTTGAATATGCTATACTTGTCAAGTGGCATATCAAGGCTCTTCCAGTTATGATGAGAAGCACAATACGAATGTCGGAAAACATGTAAATATAGAATGTCCGTCGATAAGAAATTATCATGAGTATATTTGATTGCTCAATATGCAAATACAGTTACAATATTAAGGGGACAATAAAATGTATAGAATATTGATCGTTGAGGATGAAAAAATAATGCGTAATGAATTAGCAACTATGCTAAAGAATAATGGGTATGAGACATGTTGCATTGAAGAATTTGAAAATGTAGCAGAGCAGGTTAGTAAAGAAAATGCAGATCTGATATTATTAGATATTAACTTGCCGTGTGAGAACGGTTATCAAATTTGTAGCAAAATACGAGCAGATATGTCAGTTCCAATTATTTTTTTAACGAGTAGAAATTCAGATATGGATGAATTAAATAGTTTTATCTCTGGAGGGGATGACTATATTACAAAGCCATATAATGTTCCGGTATTATTAGCTAGAATATCGAATTTATTGAAACGTATATATAAAGACAGCGAGAATGAGATAGTAGAATATAAAGATTTAACCTTATTTGTAGAGAAAAATTTGGCATCTCATGATCAATCAGAAATAGAACTGACTAAAAATGAATTTAAAATATTATGGTTTCTAATAAAAGGGAAAGGGAAAATTCTTTCACGAACAGAAATCATAGAGTATTTATGGGATAATGAAATGTTTGTTGATGATAATACTTTGAGTGTGAATATCCGGAGGATACGAGCGAAATTGGAAAAAATAGGTATATACAATTATATACATACCAAACATGGACAAGGATATTCGGTATAAGGAAATGATAGGATATTTAAAAGAAAGTAAAGAATTTATTTTTATTAACATAGTTACTATGGTGTTTATATCAGCGTTTTTGGTTTCAGAAGATTTACCAATAATAGACATATTCTTAATTATCGTCGTTTGGATATGCTTGCTTTTTGGATTTTTTATTATAAACTATTTAAAGAGACAACGGTATCATAAAAAGATAGAGAAAATGCTTGATGAATTAGATAAAAAGTATTTAATAACGGATATTATAGAGTTCTCTCAGAGTATGGAGGATGATTTTTATTATCATATAATGAGAATTTGCAATAAGGCAATGTTAGATGAAATTTATCAGGAAAAAAGAGAACGATTGGAATATAAGGAATATATTGAACAATGGATTCATGATATAAAGAATCCTTTGGCAACGGTTAAATTGATTTGTGATAATAATCGTTCAGAAGCGACTACAAAAATATTGATTGAAACTTCTAGAATCAATAATTATATAGAGCAGGCATTATATTATGCTAGAAGTGCCAATGTAGAAAAAGATTATTTAATTAGAGAAGTTCTTCTTTCTGAGATTATTTCAAAGGTTTTAGTTAAAAATAAGCAGTTTTTGATAGAGAATGGAACTCATATTTTGATGAATGACTGCAATAATTCTGTTTTAACAGATGAAAAATGGCTGGAATTCATTGTCATGCAAATTATCAATAATGCTGTACAATATAAATCTAATGATATTTTGGAACTCAAAATTTGTAGCATAGAATCTAATAATGGTGTTAAATTGATTATCAGTGATAATGGAATTGGGATTTTAGAATCAGACATTCCTAGAATTTTTGACAAAGGATATACAGGGAGAAATGGAAGAAAAAATAATAGTTCTACAGGATTGGGGTTATATTTGTGTAAGAAATTGTGTGACAAATTGAGTGTTGATATATCTATTGAGTCTGAGATTGGAAGAGGGACAAAGGTTACTTTACTGTTTCAAAGAGGAAATATATTAAGGATGCAGGCATGAATGATGTCTGCATCCCTTACATTTTTGTAAGAAGTTTGTAAGATAAATCACTATAAATTCAAAAGAAATAACGATAAAATAAAACTTAGAAAAGAGATAAGGAGGCTAAGTCAAGTTATGGAAAATAGTAGCGTTTTGTTACATATTCATAATATCCAAAAGTACTATGGAAGTAATAATAGTAACATTGTAAAAGCTCTGGATGATATAAGTTTTGATGTTCAAAAAGGAGAATTTCTTGGAATTATGGGTTCTTCCGGAGCTGGAAAAAGCACTTTACTAAACTGCATTTCGACTATTGACAGTGTAAGTGCAGGGAAAATTATATTGGACGGAAAAGAAGTTAACTTATTAAAAGATAAAATGTTAGCACGTTTTAGAAGGGAAAATTTGGGCTTTATTTTTCAGGATTTTAGTCTTCTCGATAACTTAACAATTTATGATAATATTGCATTAGCTTTAACTATTAATAATGTACCAACCGATGTAATCAAGAAAAAAGTAGAACATGTAGCAAAACAGTTGGGAATTTATGAGATTTTGCAACATTATCCATATGAAACATCCGGTGGACAGAAGCAAAGGTGTGCATGTGCTAGGGCAATTATTAATGAGCCTAAATTAGTTTTAGCGGATGAACCAACAGGGGCTTTGGATAGCCATTCAGCACAAATGCTTTTAGAAACTATGGGGGATATGAACGAAAAATTAAAAACCACTTTTATTATGGTAACACATGACGCACTTTCGGCAAGCTATGCCAAAAGAGTTATTTTTTTGAAAGATGGAAAGATTTATTGTGAATTGCAGAGAGGAGAAAAAGAACGAAGGAAGTTCTTTAATGAAATTTTAGACAGCATAGCATTACTTGGAGGTGAGAGAAAATATGTATCTTAAACTGATAAATAGTAATGTAAAAAAAACATTGCAGGATTATCAGATATATATTATTACATTGGTTGTCAGTTCTGCATTGTTTTTTTCATTCATTTCTTTAAGTAGTCCTTGCAATACAATTATTGCGGATGGAACGAAATATTCTGATGCTATGTTTCGCCAAACAATAAATCTAACAGTAGGTCTTGTATCTCTTATTTTCTTTGTGTTGGTTAACTATGTGAATAATCATATGATAAAAAGAAGAGCAAAAGAATTTTCTATATATATGCTTTTGGGAATGGAGCAAAAAAAAATTGCCTTTTTGTATTTTGTGGAAACGCTTGAAGTTGGTTTATTGGCAATTCTGATAGGAACTATAGCAGGAACACTTTTATCAGGTGCATTAACGAGTATAGTTATACTTGCAACAGGGGGAGACTTTGATTACAAATTAGGATTCTATCCAGATACCTTTTTTAAGACAATGTTGTTTTTTATTTTTGTTTTTATTTTAGTTGGTGTTTTTAATACTACAAAGTTGTCAAAAACTAAGCTGATTAATCTTCTCAATGCAGATAAAACAGTAGAAGGACATTTACAAAATAAGAAAAAATATTTCATAAGTCTTATAGTAACTATTATATCTTTTGCATCAGCAGTAATAATGATAAAAGACTATTTATCAACTGGAAGAGGATATATGTCAAATATTCCATCAGTGGTAAGCAATAAATATCAGCTTATTATTGGTATTCTACTTGTTTGTGGGATCTTTTCAGGATATTATGCTGTGTCATACATTATTTATGTAGTGAAAGAGCGAAGTAAACATTACAAATACAAAAAGTTAAATGGTGTATTTATTAGTAATCTATATGCTCGTTCCGCTTCTAATGCCAAAGTTATTGCAAGTGCAACAATAGCAATCGCTGTCTCAATTTTAGGTTTTGTAGTTGCTCCTGTATTAGCAGATATATCAGAGGAATTTTTAAAATTTAGAATGCCATATGATTTAATGATTAACAATAGCTACAGATATATTGATAAAAAGTCTGATATTCCGCATATAGATTTTTCTTTTGTGAATAGAATTTTGAATGAACATGGAATCAAAGAATCAGAAATATGCCAGCAGGAGGGTTATTTTGTATGGGCCTCTAATTTTGAAAATATGGAAACCCGTGATAATAAATGGGATATGCCAAGACTTGCAGTATCACTTTCAGACTATAATCAAATGAGAAAGATGGCAGGTTTGTCCCCAATAGAACTTGCAGAGGATGAATTTGCATTGCAAGCAAGTAATGAAATTGATACGGAAAGTATGAAAGCTAAAATAGAAGCTGCTGACCATGAGATTACTTTAGATAATGGGCAAAAGATAAAACTATCAGAAAATCCAATATATAATGATGCGGTAGGAGAATACTTATATAATTTTGGAAATTCGACTTCTTTTATTTTCCCTGACAGTATATGTGAAAATCTTGATATAGCAACCACCTGTTATTATGTGAATACTGTTGAAACTATACCAATAAGCATATGTAATAAAATTGAAGACGAAATAAAGAAAGAATTCAGAGATGAATATACAATATTATATAGTAAATATGAGACAAAATATCAGTCAGATAAAGATTACCAGGATTTTATAGAACCGATTCGTTTTGTGACACAGGAAAAAAATGCTGTTAAACTAAATTCAGTGTGTATGAGACTTTTGGGAGTGTATATTGGTGTGATTTTCTTTGTGATTTGTTTGACGGCACTTTCTTTACAGCAGCTTTCTGATGCAGAAAACAATAAGAAACAATATGGAATAATGTACAAACTGGGGGTAGAAAAAAGCGATATATATAAGCTGATCAGAAAGCAGATATCCATGTTTTTTGCAGTACCTTGTTTCTTGGCTATTTCTGGAGCATGTGTAGGCATTTATGTATTTATGATTAGATTTGGGCACAAGATAGTGGCTTATATTGGTACAAAAGACTTTATGCTGAATATTGCAATCGCAATCGCAATGCTATTAATAATATTTGTGACATATTTTATAGGCACTATAAAAGCATATCAACATAGTGTATCAGCAGCATTTGAACGAAGTTATCGGAAGCGGATATAGTAATAGTAAAGCCTGCATTTTATGTGGGCTTTATTTTTTGGAGGAATTGATGAAAGATATTATAAAATTAATCAAATATACGGATATTTCATATATGAAAAGGCAAATAGGTTGTATGATATTTTTGCTATTGAATACAGTACTTACATTAGTTTACCCGAGTTGTATCAGCGTTATCGTTGATCAAGGAGTAGCAAAGGGGAGCATTGAGGATATTATAAAATATTCGATTTTAATGTTCGTATTAGGAATTTTGATTATGATTACAAATTTTGATGTCATGGAAAAGAATACCAGAAATATGAGAAATGATGGATTAGTATCAGGAAGAGCTACAATTACAGCAACAAATCTAGATTTGGTTGATAATTTTAAAGCACTTAATGATATGAAATTTAGAAGCATACCGATGGCACCAGCACAAAATTTGCTTTCGGATGAAGATTATGACAGATTGATTGGAGAAAACACAAAACTTGTACAGTACTTTTTAGAACTTATACAGTCAGGTGATTATAAGACCGCTAAAAAACTTCGGATTTTGATGTCCGGTCTTCAGAAGATACACAAAAGTGGTGTCGCAAGAAAAATTTTATGCGGAGTGGGCAGTGCACAACTTGCAGTTGATATTAATGGAGAAATTTATCCATGTCACAGATTTGTAGCAAATAAAGAGTACGCTATGGGAAATGTATTAAAAGATACAAAAATAGAAAAGATGCCGTTTTTAGAAGAAATTACTCTTGAGAAGCATAAGGAGTGTAAAAATTGTTGGGCTAGAAACTTATGTGTAGGTGCATGTCCAAATGAAAATCTTGTTAATGCAGGTACTACCCAAAAATCAGATAGTAAAAATTGCCGATTCATTCAAGCTATGTATAATGATTTGATTCATGCATATCTCGAATTGACTGTAGAAAATAAAAAACAACTTTTGGGATAATAAATATTTTTAATATATGGAGTTAGATTTACACCACTTTACAACTTTATAGATGACTCATATTTTGCGAAAATGCCTGGTTTAAGGCATTTATAAAAGATGTTGATTTTATCTGGGTTTCGACTTTCTGTATGAAAGTGGCAAAAAATACATGGCTGCGAATTCCTTCGCTTAAGGCAAAAGCTTCATTGAGGAATAGCTGATATTTATCAGATTGATCAGCATTTCGATTCCTTTGCGGCTACGCACCATGTAACTGCATAAAGATCAGAATGTTTTCTGCTCCTAGTAACTTATTTCTATATTCCATCTGCATGAATAAAGAAAAAGTGGGATATATTGAAACCACTCACTGCTTTAGATACAAAAAGGAGAGTAGCGATACTCTCCTTTTTACATGATTATGTTCTAGCTGAAGAACAGTTTCTTCACATCGTCAACCGGCATATCCTGTCCTGTGTAAAGCTTGAATGCGGCGACGCCCTGCCATAAGAGCATTCCCTTTCCGCCTACGCATGTGCAGCCTGCCTCTTTTGCTTCGCGAAGAAGCTTTGTCTCCTGCGGATTGTAAACTGCATCTGCAACTACAAGCCCCGGTCTGAAAGCTGAAAGATCTTTTACCACGCTCTGATCATCCAGAGGCTTCATGCCAACGATTGTTGCATTTGCAAAGATATCGCTTGACTGGATTTCCTCTGTCATCTTGGCTGTATCATCAATATCATATACATTTACAACACAGTCAGGAACTGCTTTTTTAATCTTCTCTGCAGTCTGTAGTGTACGCTCGAAGAAAGCATCATTTTTGTTGAAAATAGTAATCTCACGAGCTCCGTCCAATGCGCATTGCACCTGAATAGCTGTAGCAGCTCCGCCTCCTCCGGCTACTGTGATTTTCTTTCCTTTGATGTCGATTCCGTGATCCTTTAAGTTGTGTACGAATCCCTCACCGTCTGTGATGTGTCCTGTAAGCTTGCCGTTGTCATTTACGATAGTGTTTATGGCTCCAATAATCTGGGCTGCCGGTGAAAGCTCATCCATGTACTTTGCAGCCTCTACCTTATCAGGCATGGTCACATTACATCCACGCATGTTGAATGTCTTCATTGCTGCAATAGCATCCTTAACCTTGTCTTCTTTTATATCAAATGCAACATATGCATAGTCCAGACCGAGTTTTTCAAAACTGTAGTTGTACATAGCCGGTGAACCTGAATGACCGACCGGTGATCCTATGAGTGCTAATAAGCCTGTGTGACCTGAAATACGCTTTTCCATTGTAAATCCTCCTAAGTGTTTCATTTTGTATTATGATAACTCTTTTATTGGATATACGCAAGCACTTTTTTTGTTTAAAGTGCTAAAGTTAGAGCGGAATATAAAACAACAGCTCGCGGTTTCCCGCGAGCTGTTGTTTTTTAGGAGTTGTGCGCCTAGCGGCGCACGTTTCTAACGGGTTAAAGTCCCGAATCCGCCCGG